>Ga0183099_1000595_pt1 | contig 25140 bp, 22 predicted proteins | sample Biomet1_FD_127788 | JGI IMG/M metagenome (GOLD analysis project Ga0183099, IMG submission 127788) | Microbial communities from bioreactor (seeded with anoxic lake sediment) at LBNL, California, USA - Biofuel metagenome 1 | ecosystem: Engineered > Bioreactor > Anaerobic > Unclassified ...
CTTTATTATTTTACGGGTACAATGCAAGATGGAATATTGATTATCCCTAAGAACGGAAAAGCAACCTTATGGGTACGGCGCAGCTATAAAGGGATTCACATGATTAAGAAAGTACCTTTAAACGAATTAAAAAACCGCATGAGAAATTTTAGAAAACGAATGGATATCTTAAACCCCGAATGGGAGATAGCTGTTATCTTCAGTAAAATAAACCTTTATTATTTTACGGGTACAATGCAAGATGGAATATTGATTATCCCTAAGAACGGAAAAGCAACCTTATGGGTACGGCGCAGCTATGAAAGAGCCCTTGATGAATCTTTATTCTCCAATATAGAGCCTATGAACAGTTTTCGTGATGCTGCAAAGAGCATAAGCGGGCTTCCGGACACGGTATATCTGGAAACCGAGGTTGTTCCTCTGGCTTTGTACCAGAGATTTCAAAAACACTTCCCTTTTAAGAATGTAAAATCTGCTGACGCTCAAATTTGCGCTGTCAGAGCAGTAAAAAGCGAATATGAGCTTTTGCTGACAAGAGAAGCTGGCAGGATTCATCAGCATGTGCTGGAAGATCTTGTACCTGAAATGCTGAAGGAAGGAATGAGTGAAGTAGACCTGTCAACTGAACTATATTCAGTTATGGTTGAAGAAGGCCATCATGGATTATGCCGTTTTGGGATGTTCGATACCGAGATGGTCCTGGGAAATGTCTGTTTTGGTGAAAGCTCAATTTATCCTTCTTACTTTAACGGGCCTGGTGGAAATTACGGGATGAACCCTGCAGTCCCTCTGATTGGAAGCCGTGACAGAAAACTGAAAAAAGGAGATCTAGTATTCATTGATATCGGATGTGGGATTGAAGGCTATAACACGGATAAAACGACCACATACATGTTTGGTTCTTCACTTCCACAATACGCTATAGATGCCCATAATAAATGTGTGGCCATACAGAATGAAGCTGCTTCAATGTTAAAACCCGGCGCTATACCCTCGGAAATTTACAATACTATAATGAACAAACTTGATTCGGAATTCTTGGAGAACTTCATGGGTTTTGGCAACCGTAAAGTAAGATTCCTCGGGCACGCAGTCGGACTGCTAATCGATGAACTGCCTGTAATCGCAGAAGGCTTTGATGAACCCCTTCAGGAAGGAATGGTATTTGCCCTCGAGCCTAAAAAAGGAATTGAAAACATTGGGATGGTGGGTATTGAAAATACTTTTATAGTAACTGCTAAAGGTGGAGAATGCATTACAGGCGACAATCCGGGATTGATTCCCGTATTTTGAGAAGTAAGCAGTAAGATTAGGTTATGAAGTAATGAGGAAAACAAACTAAAAAAGAAATAGGAAGAAGTAAATGATGGAGTCAGGCTCCATCTAAAGTTGTTTTGAAGTAATTATTCCGGTTTTCTTGCAAGCTTCTTCTTTGCAAGCTTTTCAATTATGCCGAGGTTTACTTCACCGCCGACGCTCAGTTTCTTATTAGCAACTGCGCTTTCAAGAAGGTGCTGTCCTACAAGAGTGCGGACAACAAGGGTGGTGTAGCCGTCAGGACTTCCGACCGAGCCGGCTGAGATGTCAGCTTTGAGGGCAGTAAAGTCCGTACAGACGCCACAACCTGGGCGGACAGTGTCCTCAAGTTCGGTAAGGGGAATTACATACTGCATCCCGTCATTGAGGGTGATTTCGAGCTTGCCCTTAACGTCAATGCGGCACACTTTCATGGGTTCGAGGGCGTACTCGCTTTTCAGCTTGCCTGCGATAAGTTTTTCGTAGTCGAAACTTTCCGTACAGAAAAGCCCTAAGACGAAACGAATGGACTTCTTGTATGGTTGCACAAGCTGGTGGTCGGTTTCAAGCATCTTACGGACTGCCTGGACAACACAGGGAACTCCGACGACTGCAATGTTCCTGTATTTCCTGTTTACAACCGCTTCCTTGAGAGAAGAAACAAGAGGAACCCACCAGTTGTAACGGCTTCCTGCCTGACCGATAAGGGCTTCACTCTTGGTTATTACCATCGAGTGCGGCTTGAGGGTCCAGGGATCTTCCGTAACCGTTACTACAGCATCTACAAGGCCTGTATCAAGGGCGTTTGCAAGAATTGCTGTGACTGCTCCTCCACTCTGCTTTTTTGGGATATTAAACTCGGCTTTTCCAGCAGTGATTTCAAGATAGTCACCGAGCAGGCTTGAGGGTTGTTCGTCAAGTCTCGGGCAAACCTCATAACAGGCCCCGCAAGGAACGCTGTCAACAGCGGCTTTACAGTAGCTGTTGCTTTTCGGATGTGTGGAATCGCCGCCGATTTCGAAGTACAGGGAATCAGCAGGGCAGACTGCAATGCAGGCCCCGCAGCCTGAGCAAAGGCCTTCGTCCCAGACTTTCGACTTAAGGTCAAGGTAACTTTTGCTGATTGGTTTCTGTTCTGCCATTTCTGATCACTCCCAGACATATTTATTTGCGAAAGGCCGGCTGCTTGCAGGTCCGATCTTTGTGTAGTTTGTGTCCAGGAACTCTGCGGCGTCATACCCAAACTGCTCGCAGAAGCTCTTTATAATTGGGGCAATGCGTTCAAGATCACTTTCGGTAAACTTGAATTTCTTGGCTCCTGTTCCAAGCAGGTAATCATCTACTTCCCCGCGGAGAATAATTTCCCCACCATGGATTCCGCTTCCGATACCCCTGTCTGTCATGGCTTTATCCTTGCCAATACCGAGCACGAGCACCAGGCCGCCTGCCATATACTCACCGAGGAAGGAGTGGGCTGTGCCGCCTACAACAAGTATAGGTCTGGCTTCCACTTCGTATTGTTTCATGTGGATGCCGCCCCTATAGCCAATATTATTTTTTATAAAAACTTTTCCTCCCCGCATGCTGTGGGCAACTGCATCTCCTGCGCTTCCGTGAATCACAAGCATTCCTCTATCCATTGTGTTTCCTGGAGCATGTTCGGCATTTCCATGTACAATACAGGTCGGCCCGCTCATGAATATTCCCAGATCTCCCCCGGGAACCCCATTGACTATGATGCGGACATTGCCTCTAAGCCCGTCACCTATAAAGCGCTGTCCGAGTACGTTGTCGAGTATGATTTCCTCTGCTCCATCCGCAACCGCAGCCCTGATTTTCTGGTTTAAGGGGGTGTAATGCATACCTCTGGCATCAATTTTTACCGTCTTCATTTCAATCAGGCCCCCGCTGGCAGTACATCAAGGATTTTAAGCATTTGTTCGTCCAGCATATACCCACGCAGGCGGTCTCTATTGCCACGCAGGCTTTCTATACTATTTATTCCTGCAGCACCCATAAGCTCACTGAGTTCGTCAGTCCAACCCTTAATAAGATTTGAGACCTGAATTGCTCCTCTCTCAGGATCAAGCCTGCTCACAAGCTCTGGACGCTGGGTAGCAATACCCCACGGACAAAGGTTTCTATAACAATTGCCACAGACCCGGCAGCCCAGAGCAACAAGGGCAGCAGTCCCGATATTAACAGCATCTGCTCCGAGAGCAATTGACTTTGCAAGGTCTGCACTGCTCCTTATCCCGCCACTTGCAATAATTGATATCTCGTTTCTTACGCCCTGTTCTCTGAGTTTCTGATCAACGCTTGCAATTGCAACTTCAATAGGAATTCCCACATTGTCCCTGAAGACCTTGGGAGCTGCGCCAGTCCCGCCACGGAATCCATCAATCACTACCGCATCTGCAGAAGAGCGAGCAATACCAGCAGCAATTGGAGCCACGTTATGCACAGCTGCAATCTTAACGAAGACCGGTTTCTTCCATTCGGTTGCTTCTTTCAGGCTTCTAATAAGCTGAACAAGGTCTTCAATACTGTAAATATCATGGTGAGGTGCCGGGCTAATCGCATCACTGCCAACAGGAATCATACGGGTCTTTGATACTTCCTCATTTACTTTCTCTCCAGGCAGGTGCCCACCTATCCCCGGTTTTGCTCCCTGACCAATCTTGATCTCAATGGCAGCGCCTCTTTCAAGGTAATCAATGTTTACACCGAAACGGCCTGAAGCGACCTGAACAATCATGTTGTCCTGATAAGGGTAGAGATCCCTGTGCAACCCTCCTTCTCCAGTTCCCATATAAGTTCCGATTTCGGTGGCTGCTTTTGCCATACTGAGCTGGGCATTCAGGCTGATAGCTCCGTAACTCATATGCCCGATCATAATCGGAGTATTAAGTTTGAGGTTTGGAGCCAGTTTTGTTTCCAGTTCTACGTCTCCACTCTCGGTCTTCTTGAATTTGAGTTTGGATGGCTTCTTTCCTATGTAAGTCCTGAGTTCCATGGGTTCTCTCAGGGGATCAATGCTCGGGTTTGTAACCTGACAGGCGTCAAGGAGAAGACGGTCATAGATAACTGGCAAATCCCTGGCATTTCCCATTCCTGAAAGAATAATTTTTCCACTGCGAGCCTGTTTAATAATATCTTCTCTGACCTCTCTGGTCCAGAGGGGGTGGCTGCGGTAGTCTATAGGTTTCTCCGTAAGCGTGATTGCATCCCTGGGGCACATGGCAACACAGCGAAGGCAGGCTGTACATTTCCTGGATTCTATCAGGATTTTGTCGCCTTCTCTCCTGTACACGCCGTAGGAACAATTTTCAATACAGCGCCCGCAGTCCATGCACTGGTCGCGGTCAATATTGACCTTAAATTTTGGGGGTACACTTCCGAGCGTCATTCAATAAACCTCCCTATAATTGGTTCTCCTGCCCTGGGAGTGTATACATTCTTAACTTCGGGGTCAAGGACTCTTATTGCGGCTTCTTCGCTGGATATGTAGAGCCGGTTCCCGTTCTCACCAACCACCAGAGGACGCAGTTTAATCCTGTCAGTAAAACCGACAATACCGTTCTCTGTCCCGACTACGATTGCAAAAGGTCCGTTCATGAGAGCAGACCCATAAGTAAGGCGGACTGCCTTGTTCAGCTCTGCTTCTTTTGCAGGCATCCGGTCTATATCATCCCAGAAAGGCGGGGCAAGAGCCTTGACAATCATTTCATGCGAAAGCTCATGCTGCCTTCCGAGCAGGTCAAACAGATAGGCTACAACTTCTGTATCAGTAAACATGGTGCATTTGTATCCGTATCCTTCGACATAGCGCTGGTTTGTACCATATGAGGTAATTTCTCCGTTATGTACTACTGACCAGTTAAGCAGGTTGAAAGGATGAGCGCCTCCCCACCAACCCGGAGAATTTGTGGGATAACGGTTGTGGCCGAGCCAGATGTATCCCTTGTAATCTTCAATTCTGTAGAAATTTGCCACATCTTCAGGCCAGCCGGAAGCTTTGAAAACTCCCATATTTTTCCCGGAGGAAAAGATTGTAGCTCCTTTTACATTGGCATTTACTTCCATGACTATGTAAGTGACAACATCATTTTCAGAAGCCATTCTTCCTGCCATCAGGTCTTTTGAGGGCTTAAAGAAGTATCTCCATGGGATGTGTACTTTCTTTATACCTGGCTGCGGGGTGGTCGGGATTTCTTCCTGGTGAACAATTTCTCCCCACTGTTTGAGGAGTTCGTCTATCTTCTTTTTTGGTTCACCTAGATTGTCAAAGAAAACATGAAGAGCATAGTAGTCTGCATACTCCGGATAAATTCCATATGCAGCATAGCCTGCCCCGTCTCCACTGCCTCTTTCATTCATGAGGCTGAGGGCAGCTTTTATGCTCGACCCGTCCATTCTGGACTTTTTTCGGTCTATGAAGCCTATTATTCCACACATTTTGATCACTCTAAAAATGGATAGGAAGGAATGTAGTATATGCGTCAATAATTTCCTGGATTATTTCCGTGGCTCATTTTTGAGAACTAGTTCAAAAAACTTGCCAGCTGAGAAACTGGGGTTCAGGGGTAATTTATCAATTTTCATAATTTAAGAATCTTTAATAAATTGGTCTCATTTAAATTATCTAATTAATGTGAGTATATAGCAACGCTCCCTTTACTTCTGTACATACATTGAGAGGGTCATCACTAAGGGAAGTAAGTAATTTAGTACCTATTTGACAATATATATATGTTTCTTTTTTTCGGGTTAAAAGTTCTGGAGGTAATCCTGCGAAGCACGACGTTTTAACCTTTTAATTTTTATTTTTCCTTCTGCACTTTTATCTTAGAATATCCCTTTTAACAGATTACCCGCTGTCGTCTTCAGGGCCTCAGTGCGATCTCCCTGTAGCATATATCCGATTTAATTTCTTTGAGAAAAAAGTAATGCTATTGAAGGCCCAAGTTTTCATAAGGAAAGCATTTTTATATCAATATCCTTTTCAGGCCTTACTTTTAGAGAATATAAAGAAACTTCATACAACCTAAATAAATCAATGGAAAAAGAAATTTTTTACTTAATTCACTGGATTATTTTCCTAAAATTTAGACACACTTCCAGGAAGGGGTGTGTCTTTTTAAACGAATTTATTTTTAACTTTGCCGAAGCCAGTTTTTTTCGGTATCTAGATGGATTTAGTATCTCTGGTATACTTACAACATATGTAAATATTTATCAAGTTCCCAGGGGTGAACGATCGTTTTGTATTCGTCCCATTCCATCTCTTTAGCACAAAGGTAGTGACTGAAGACATGCTCTCCAAGTACTTCTTTTACGAATGAGCTATCTCTCATTTCATCAATTGCCCCTTTAAGGTCTGCAGGTAGGGAGTGAATACCTCTTTCCTCTCGCTCTTTTTCTGTAAGATGGAAAATGTTCACGTTAGTTGGCTCTCCTGGGTCGATCTTGTTCCTTATCCCATCAAGTCCAGCTCTGAGCATCAGGGCGAAGGCAAGATAGGGGTTACATGCCGGGTCTGGACATCTTAGTTCCACTCTTGTCCCATTGCCACGGGTCGCGGGAATACGGATCAGGGAACTTCTGTTCTTTGCGGACCAGGTGATGTAAACCGGTGCCTCATACCCGGGTACAATTCTCTTATAGGAGTTAACAACCGAATTTGTAACGGCTGCGAATTCCTTAATGTGTTTCAATAGACCACCAATATAGTACATTGCTTCCTGAGAAAGCTGGCTTGAAGTGTCCGGATCATAGAACGCATTCTTGCCTCCCTTAAAGAGAGACTGGTTGGTGTGCATGCCTGAGCCGTTTACCCCGAAGAGAGGTTTTGGCATAAAGGTGGCATAATATCCTTTGTGATATGCAATTGATTTTACCACGTATTTGAAAGTTACAACATTGTCTGCGGTACTGAGTACATCACCGAATCTAAAGTCGATTTCATGCTGAGAAGGTGCGACTTCGTGATGAGAGGCTTCGATCTGGAAGCCCATATGTTCGAGAGCATAGTCAATATCTCTACGTACATCCTGTGCACGGTCAAGAGGTGAGAAATCGAAATATCCTCCCTGATCCGTAAGTTCTGTGGTTGGATTTCCGTTTGCGTCAAGTTTGAAGAGGAAAAATTCCAGTTCAGGACCTACATTCATTGAGTACCCCATTTTTTTGGCCTCTCCGATTGCACTCTTAAGAACGTATCTGGGGTCTCCCTCAAACGGCTGACCGTCAGTAAGATACACATCTCCAAGGATCCTGGCTACTGCGCCGGTTGCAGGTCTCCAGGGAAGAATCCTGAAAGTAGACGGGTCAAGCTCAAGTTTCATGTCAGATTCTTCAATCTTTGTAAAGCCCTGGATTGAAGATCCGTCAAACATTACCCCGCTTTCGAAGGCTTCTTCCAGCTGTTCAACGGGGATTGCCCAGCTTTTGATGATGCCAAGTGTATCCGTAAACTGGGTTCGGATAAACTTCACGTCTCTCTCATTTACAGCTTCTAACACATCTTCTTTGGTTGTACACTTTTTTATCTGCACCATTTGAGTTCCATCCTAACTAGGCATTAGGTATCCTTTTACCTATTTTATAATATATATATTTTTCGTATATCTTTATGAAATATGAAACTGTCAAAGTATCGATTAGATTGTATTATCTTTGAAAATATTTGTATGCTTTATCCCCACTTTGGGGAATATATTTCTAATCTCATCTATATAAAGTTCATTAAAACTCATTCCAAAAGGAGTAGATTTCTTAGCACGGTTTGAATTATTTCTTTTGGCAGTGTGTATTTGCAAAAATGCTGTAAAAGGTAGGAGCAAAGACTTAAAGCTTTTTTTCAATCCTAACATTAATAATGATTGGAGTACAGATAACTTCCAGGTCTGATATGGTTCAAAGAGTTAATCTCTTTAAGCTTCTGGTCTCTGTGTTGCTCTGCCAATTTGTAGAGGCAATAGGTTCGATATTTACAGCATCGTCTCTTGAGAATTGGTATCTTTTGTTGGAAAAACCGACTTTCACTCCGCAATCCTGGGTCTTCTTTCCGGCCTGGGTTACGCTTTATACACTTATGGGAATCTCATTTTATCTTGTATGGGAGAAAGTGCTGCAAGAACAGGAGATCAAAATGGGGCTGTTTATTTCGGCATTCAGTTAGGCCTTAATGCTCTCTGGTCATTTCTCTTCTTTGGGCTAAAATCTCCTTACTATGCTTTTGTGGAGATTATTCTGCTCTGGCTTGCAATCTTCCTGACAATATTGAAATTCAGGAAAATTTCAAAAATAGCTTCTTATCTACTATTTCCTTATATTCTGTGGGTTAGCTTTGCTATGCTGCTTAATTACTATATCTGGATCTGAACTCGTGACGCAATATTTGAAGCTCATTATTGAATTCCTGAGCTATTCAAAACTGGTTTATTTAAAACGGTTTTTATCTAAGTCAATTTACATTTTACTATCTCTGAACCGACCATTATTCAGAGTGAAATCCTTAATTGTTAAAAAAGCTGTAGAGAAAGTTCGCCTAGAGGCCCCAGGATAAACTTTCGTTTTTTACAGTATATCTCATATTATTCTTATTAGAGAGCTCCGCAGCCGCAGCTTCTTCCCAGAAGGGTCGATATACGGTGTTTCAGATGATGAATGTCATCTTCAGACATATTCTGAAGCTCTTTTTTATGTTCCTTTTCTATGTGATCTAGCATAGCATTTTCAACTTCTTCCAGTTCGTTGCCAGCAGCCATAAAGTTACACTTGAACCCCAGATCGCCGCATTTTATTATTTTCATAATGTCTCCTCTACGCAAACAAATCTCAATAAAAATGGTCTTTATTAATTTAAATGAGAATATAATAAAGATTAATAGAATATAAAATTAAGTTTTTCAGAATTATTTTACGATGAGCTATTCCTTTCGTTAACTTACTCAATCGGAATACACCTTGCACACGTAAAACACTCTTTGTAGGGGACTTTGATGGCAAGCATTCCTTTATAGTTGACTGCAACTGCTTTTTCGGGATCTACGGGTCCGTCCAGAAAAAAAGACCCCAAATACTCTACCGTTTTACTGAACGCTTTCAGGTAAAAGCTGTTTTCATGCATTATAAGTGTTATGTTCTCACTTTCTACATCGGGAAGTTCAACTTCCAGAGTAAGATGTTGGTGTTTGTCATCATGATACATTGCCAGTATCGGAGTTTTCAATATTCTGGGTACAGCACTGTCCATAGCATTTCTCCCCTTAAAAAATTTACCGTAAAATCGCTTCCCTTACTCGATTTTAACATTCACTGCTTTTTCAAAAGGCTGCTGATAAGTTACCTTTACTTTAAGTACACCATTTGAGTAATTAGCAACCGCTTTTTCCGGGCTCATCGGGCAGCAGACTGCATAACTGTCTGCATACTCAACTCCTTCTTTGGTAGCTTTTACGTAAAAGCCATCTTTGGTGATCTTAAAGGTAATATCTTTCTTTTCTACCCCCGGGAGAACTACTTCAATTTGCAGGTTTTCAAATTCATCGTAGGGATATGCACTGATAACCTGTGGTAGTCTCAAAATGTCTACCATTATTTACCCCCAAAATAACATCACCGAATAATGTATTTATATGTATCTTGCCCACACACATGAACACGTGTAAGCTAGAGAATGGATCTATATAAGTTCAAGTCAGTTGAACTCTTTTTGAAATCAGGGCATTTGCGAGAGAATTCTCATTTAAGCTCATGTGATTCTGCCTGGTTTCAGAAACTTTTATTAAACTCCTTGACGCTCGCGTACTCTATTTTAAGGTAGTTTTTTCAGGATGTGTTTTCAGCATCATTAACTGTATATTGCCGAAATACTTAAATCAAAAAGCTTGGTGGAACGTAATATGAAGTAAGAGATATTTGTACGAAAAAGAGGATGTGAATTCTTAAAATGGACAATTACTTTATATATGCGAAATATTTTTCTTTAAAGGAAAGTAATATTAAACTTAGAGCCTCAGTTATTTTTAACAGGAATCTAATTTTTACTTTAATTAACACTTTTTTAGAAGCAGGTTCCATAATATAAAGATATCTTTCATATATTTTTTATATATTATTTACAATGTAGTAAAGAAAGAACTTTTTAAATAAAAACAAAAAGGGGAAGTTATTGGGAGCATGTTTCAATAAGCAAAATAGAACTGGACAGTTTATCAGGCATCTTAGAAATCTCTAAACGAAAAACAAGAAGCTTCTCAGAGGTTAGTTTAGAAACTTTATTTCCTATTTATATAAACCATCTGAGGAATAACTACTTGTGTAAAACTATTAAGATATTTGTTCAAACTCAATAGTTTCAATAAACTACTTACTAAATCCATACCCATTTAAGATAGGGGTCTAATCTTGGGGTCTAATATAAATGATAGGAGTGATCCGATACGGTAGAGGGAAGGGGTTGATTTACAAATGACCGGAAATGTCATAGAAGTAGATAATCTTGAGCATTCATATGGTTCTGTAAAAGCTGTTGACAATATCAGTTTTACTGTAAAACAGGGAGAGATTTTCTCATTTCTTGGTCCAAACGGGGCAGGAAAAAGTACCGTGATTAATATTCTTACGACACTGAAGAGAATCCAGAAGGGTGAAGCCAGAGTTAACGGATATGATGTCGCAAAGGAATCAAACTCTGTAAGAAGATCAATAGGTATTGTTTTTCAGATGCTTTGCATTGATCATGAAATGACTGTATCTGAGAACCTTGAGTATCACGGTAAGATCTATTCCATGCCAAAAAAAGAAAGAAGAGAACGCATCGAAGAGCTCTTAAAGCTGATAGATCTGGAAAGTAAAAGGGATACTCTGGCAAAAAATCTGAGCGGCGGTATGAAGCGAAGGCTTGAACTTGCAAGAGGATTGATGACAAAACCAGCAGTCCTCTTCCTTGATGAGCCAACTGTAGGTTTCGATATCCAGACGAGAATGAGAATGTGGGAGTACCTTAGAGAGATTAAGAGAGAAGGCACTACCATATTCCTGACAACACACTATATGGAAGAAGCAGACCAATTGAGCGACAGAATAAGCATAATTGACCATGGAAAAATAATTGTAACTGGAAACTCGGATGAATTAAAGAATAAACTTGGGAAAGACCTTATTTATCTGGAAACCAGTGATAATAAACTTGCTGCGGAGATTTTAAGGTCACTCAGCTCGGTAAAAAGCATAACAGAAGATACGAAGTCCCTGAGAGTCATGATAGGGGAAGATGTTACTCATGTGCTTCCTCAAATTATGGAGAAAATTCAGAGAGAGGGGATAGATATTATAATCGTAAATATTAAAAAACCGTCGATGGATGATGTTTTTGTTCATTACACCGGACATGGGTTAAGAGAAGGAGATGAAATAGAAAAAGAGAACGGAATGGAAATAGAGGAGGTCTCGAAATGAGCTTCGAATTTCGTGCCATATACTGGAGAGAGATGGTTAAATTCTTTAGATTCAAATCGGTGCTCTTCACTTCACTGATCCAACCTGTTATGTGGCTGGCATTTTTCGGGCTTGCTATGTCACACAGTTTTGACAAAATAACTTCACTTCTTCCGAACGTATCCGGTGTCCCTGTAGTCGATTACCTTTCGTATATGGGTGCAGGAATAATTGCAATGGATGTGCTATTCAGCAGTCTGTTTGGAGGCACTACCCTTATGTTTGATAAAAAATTCAGCCTATTGAGGGAAACTCTTGCAAGTCCAGTTCCCAGATTTCATATCATTCTCGGGGTTGGACTTTCAGCTATGACTAAGGCTTTTATTCAAACTTTCATAATAATAGGATTCGGGAAACTTATAGGAATGGATTTCTTTAACGGGTATACTCTTGCTCAAACCTTTATTGCAATGGTGGGCATCATCCTACTGGTAGCAACCTTTACTCTGGGGTTCCTTTTTCTATCAGGTTCTATTGCAATTACCATCGAAAATCCGGAAGGAATGCAGTCAATCCTTACCCTACTTAGCATGCCCATTTTCTTTATAAGTAGTGCCCTTTATCCTATTGATTCCTTTCCGAACATCCTCCAGGTTATCTCGATGTTTAACCCGCTGACCCTGCTAGCAAATGGTATTCGCTATTTTGCTTTAGGGACGAATTTCTCTGTAATGGGAAATCACTATATCTACACTACAGCCGATATAGGTCTATCCTTCTTTGGCCTTATTTTCTTCGCCCTTTCAATGCTATCTATTGCTATGTGGAGGTTTAATAAGGTGGATATATAACTATCTCAATTTTACTTAATTCCTTTCGATTTTTTATCCTGAACATTATTAAGATTGCCTGTCTAACAGGCAATTTTTATAACCACTAGTTTTAGTGTGAGTTCAGAATCCTGATCTTACAATTCAGGGAAAAAATTTAAAACATATAATTAGCTTTTTATTTTTGAACAGCGCTGGCTTTTTAATGAGGCTTATTCTTCAGTTATTATTAAATCGAAACTATAATAGAGAAATGTTATATAATTGAGTGAATAAGGTTTTCTATGAGGAGTTTTGAACCTTATTCTTTTAGAACTTACGCGATGAAATGAAAACTCAATAGCATTAAACCTTAACTGCCTAAAATGTGTATTTAACAGTAACGTCTATTGTGCTTGATTTTGCACCTCAAGTGCGTAAGTCCTATATTTCTAGTTCAAAGAGTGGAAAAAATCATATAGGCCTAGCCACTTCCCCTGAGCTCAAGACTTCGGGCTTTCCTGCTTTGTTTTTATGAAGTCATGAATAAGAACTATTTTGTAAAAAGTTGTATGCGGAAGAAATTCCTCTCTATTATACTCTAAGCCAGGAATTCATATATCTTAGTTCGATTTTTAGGAAAAGATTCCTATCAGAAATTTCCAGTAAAGTTTTAAGAAGGACTATAACTTAAAGAAAACAAACCTTTTCTATTACTCTACTTATTATATACTAAAAGCGTTCCTGCTAAGGAGGAAACCTTTTTATGATGCCTACAAGGAAAGAGAAGTAAATTAAGCTTTCATATAAATCTTACAGGGTCATACCTGTTATATTACTCCTGAGAATAAGAATTACTGGCTTTGTAGAAATTCTCTCTAAGATTCAACTATTGGTTAACTTTAAACTTCAAAGTTTAAAGCTACAGTTTTAATGCAAAACCAGAACCCCTTTACTAATGAGCCTGTTTCAAAATTATATATGATTTGATTTTATATTAAATAGGGGAATAGTATACACTTTGAAGAACTTAGTGATGCTCAATGGGATTATATTCACTCACACCTTCCTTCCCAACCTTTGGTTGGGAGGAAGAGAGTAAATGATCGTCAGACTATCAACGGTATTCTTTATGTTCTTGTTACAGGTTGTCAATGGCGAGATATGCCCAAACAGTACGGATCATATGTAACTGCCTGGAGACGACTAAAAAGATGGTCTGAAGAGGGTGTTTGGGATCTGATCATAGATTCTCTTAAAGATGATTTTTATCAGAAGGGACAACTCTCTCTTGGAATTGTTGCAATAGATAGCAGTTTTATAGAGGCAAAAAAAGGGGAGAAAGTGTCGAGTATAACGGATTCAAAGAAAGAAGAGAAAAAGAGGAAGACCTAAAAGATTTAGTAAAGAATCGTATGCAAAAAGATCAGCGGTTGAAAGGTTTTTTTCAAAAATTAAAATGGGATTTAGAAGAATTATCATAAGGTATGAAAGGTTGGACAGAATATTCAGGGCTTTAGTGATAATAGCAACATTCTTTATTTATTGGGAAAAGATACAGGAGCAGTTTTGAAACGAGCTCAATTATAAAAATAACCCCCTTATTTCCACTGTGCTTTGACATCTGTCGGTTATTTTTTAAGAAAACCAATATTGCTGTGTAGTTTCCACTGGAAGGAAAAATGAAGCCGGATCTCTCAGGCTATGGCCCTCTCAGTTTATGGATTTCCAATATAAATTTCATATAAAAGCTAATTAAAGAGTTCAGGGTCAGAAAGATTCCCTGAAATCCCTTATACCCTGAGTTACATTGGAAAGCAGAATGAAAGCTATTCTCTGGTTAGGCCAAGAGCCCAGCCCACAATCAGGACCTACATACTTTATCAGGTTCCCAAAGCGCCTGTAATAAACCCTGAGCCTCTTAGTTATAGTAGCCGGAGTCTCAAGTCCGCTAACAATTTCCGGAAGATATTGCTGATTTTTCCAGACGTTAGTACAGTACCTTTCATTAAGGATTCCTGCCAGAGTGTAGATATCAGTTCTTGCAATCCCTAGCCTCAGGAAAGAATCCGTGTCCTCCAGTGTTTTCTTGTCTATCAATTCCAAGTAAGAGGGCGTGCCTGCGGATTCTACTCCTATAACGTTTATTGTGGGAGCTTCACAGGCAAGATTATAGTAGAGAGGAGAGTGAAGGTGAATCTCTACATCGGCTCCCCACTTACTGGCCGCTTTTGAAGCGTCGGTAAGGGCAGAGATAATATCGTTTTCATCAAAAGTAATCTCTGGATTCAGCCCGATACTTGGCTCATCAATAGAAACCGTTGCAATTTTGAAATTTTTTGCAGATCTCAGGGAGCTTCTAACGAAATTGTTTACGCTTTTTGCAAAAAGAGAATAGATGTCCGTGTACCGTGCACCTCCAAACTCCTTCAGATAAAGTTCGGTGGGACCGGTTACACAGATCCGGACCTTGAGTGTCTCTCCGAACTGTTCCTTATAGGCTTTTGCGACCTTTTCTATAGCCTCAAGCTCCTGGATCCTGGCGCACTCAAGTTTTACCTCAAAGGGGCTGTCACAACAGTTAGAATCCCGGATAACCTTCAGAAACTGCTCATTCATGTCCTGATACTGTGGATAAGTGGGAACGTCTACACCTGCATCTATTTTCTGCTGAAAAGCGTCATTGATTACCGTAAAAAGTTTCTCATCTTCTGCTCTCGTTTTAAAAGCGTTTTGGACCCATTCCTTACTTACTCCGTCAGGAAGGGGATAACTCCCAATATCGTCAAAGATGATTTCTTCCATACTCCCTTAGTAGACCTGTGAGGATTTAGCGTTATTGGAAAGACAGAAAAAATATAAAAAAACAGAGAAAAATTGGGAAAACTTAAATTTCATTCGGTTATTCGATTATTTAGGAAAAAAGTTACTCTTCCTGTTTCTTCTTTTCTGCATTAAATTCATTGATGCCTTTTGCAGTATTATCAAGTAGTTTGAAAGCAAGCTCCTGATCCGGCCAGAAAGCCAGCCCACAATCCGGACTCGCATACTTTATCCGGTCTCCAAGCACAGAATAAGCTGTTTCAAGCCTCTTTTTTACGACCGCCGGAGTTTCAAAGTCAGTAACGATTTTCTGCATGTATTCCTTTTCCTTCCAGGCATTGACTCCATACGTTTCATTGACAATACCTATAAGACTGGAAATATCGGTTCTCGAGACTCCGAGCCTGATATAGGTGTTTGAATCCTCAAGCACTTTTTTATCCAGAAGGCTCAGGTAGGAAGGAGTTGCTGCATATTCAAAACCTATAACATTGATAGGCGTCTCGCAAACAAGTTTGTATTTTAACGGGGAATGCAGGTGAATTTCCATATCGGCCCCCTGTTTCCTAGCGTAGGTGGAAGCGACGGTGAGAGCAGAGACGATGTCGGAATCAGAAAACTGGATTCTGTCATTTATCCCGAGGCTTGGCTCGTCCAGGGCTATAACCTTTATTTTGAAATTTTTCGCAGCTACAAACGCCTGTTTTATGAAGTCTTCAAGGTCCAGCGCAAGCACATGGTATGCATCCACATAATCCGTTGCTCCGAAGGCCTGAAGGTAGAGGTCTGTAGGGCCTGCAACACAAACCCTGACTTCAAGTGTTTCTCCTGTTTTTTCCCTGTACTGCTTTGCAACCTCGTCAATTATCTCCAGCTCAAGGATCTTTGCATTTTCCTCTTTCAGCACATAAGGCTCGTAACAATTCTTTTCATCTTTGATAATGTCCAGAAACTGTCCGATCATATCTCTAAACTGAGGATAAGTGGGCACATGAACTCCCACATCGATCTTCCTCCGGAAAGCTTCCCTTACCATAGAAAAAAGTTTCTCGTCTTCATCCCGGTTTTCAGCCGCAGTCTTTACCCATTCCCTTGTGATTCCCTCAGGCGTGGGTAAGCTGCCTCCATCCATAAAAATAATGTCCTGCATACCTGTTATGTAAGACAGTATCAAGTATTATAAGTATTGGAATTAAGACGATCTGGTAATGCATTAGAATCTCGCTCTCAAAGCCAGCTTCTTAGAAATCCAGCTCTGTTTTAAATCTTCATGTGTTACGTACCTGGCTTCCTCAACAGCTTTTCTGGCAAGTTCGATTTCTTTTCTGTTTCCTCATTAGTTCTTGGACTTCCTCTAGTAGCCGCTCAAGCATCTCATTGTAAGTTTCCTGCGTATAGATTTTCATTTTTATAAGAGATTCTTTAGTGCTCTGTTTCACTTGAATGGTTGTTATTTCAGCCATGTTCTATATTATATAGAGAGGATTACTTATTAATTAATTATGGCTAGTTATAAGTGTAATTATAGTTAAGAGAGCAAACCTCAGAGCTGATACGCCTATTATCTGTTCCTCAACCTAGCCTGACCGGGCTTGCAGGGATCTCGTCTTTCTCGACTACGACTGCCGTGCCATACGCGAGCAGCTCGGTCATCGCCTGACCTATTTCCGAAGAATCGAACTCCACGCTCACCACGGCGTTGGCTCCAAGAGCCTTTGCATGTTCCTTTAATCGGTCGAGTGCCTGTTCTCGGGACTCATTCAGGAGTTGCGTATACTCGTGAATCTCCCCACCAACAATTGGCCGGAGGCCGGCAGCTATGTTTCCACCGAGCCCATGGCTCCGCACAATTAGGCCCCAGGTAAATCCAATGGTCTTTGTGATTTTATAACCAGGCAAGTACGGTGTACTGACAATTATAATATCATTCGTCATGCTATCCTCAATATATTTGTCAATTCAAATTTCTATAAAAATCCGTTTTTATGACATATATTCCGTCAATCTACAAATAAATTTTATTTGTTGAGTTTAAGTAATAGACCCTTTTGTTAAAATCTCATCGCAGATCTCACGGTAAAACCTCCGGAAAGAAAGAGTGAGAAAAGGTTTTTATTAGAAACTTCAGGGTTTTCAGGAAAGGTAAAAAGAGAATAGTGTTTAGCGCGAGGAGATCTTTTCAAAAAGAGATTTTCAACCAGATATCATTACGGATACATGTTCCCGCTTTCCAGAATCCTCCAGACCGTTCCCGTTTTTGCAACCCAGAGAGAAACAGTCCAGCCAACCTTGCACTTTGAACTGATTTCCTTAGAAACAACAACCGGCCCGATGCGCTTCCCGGATTCCAGGTAGTCTTCGAGCCAGAGTTTTCCAGGTTCGATTTTTACGATATCGAAATATGCGTCAAGGTCACTGGTATACCGGGCTTCAACCGGGTGTCTCTCTACATAATCATAGATCAGATCGGTTACTTCTCCAACTGCCGAAAGGTCAGCTTTAAGCTCTTTTACGTTTTCGGCCGCTTCTTCGTATTCTTTATCAGGCATGTAACCTTTTTCATGCAGCCATTTAACCAGTTTATACATGACCCTGCCTGTGGTTTCCATAAGGATTCTGCTGCCTGCAACCTTTCTGACCATGAAATCGGCCAGAAAATCAGAGATTTCCGAAGAGCTAAGGTGCTCAGGTCCAAAAATGTCCCAGAACTGCTTGTTTTCGGAAGCTTCAAGTTTCTCATATCTTTTAGTCTCAGCTCTATTCAAATGCCGAGGCCCGAAGTTATTGAGATAAATCCTGAAAAAAGATATTGACTCCTCATACCCCGAAGAGGTTTTAGGACTCAGGCGGGCTTGCTGCTCGGCAAGAAATTCATTTAGAATTTCATGAATTGATCTAATGATTGTGATTTTCATTTCATCGACCTGAATAAAGAGCTTCAAAGAGTTTGCTTAAGAAACAGAATAAACAAAAAAAGGAAAGGAACTGCCTGAAAACAGGATTCTCCGGTTTCCATTCCAGCAAAGGTTTCTTCAATACATTTTCTAGTGTCTCGTCAATCCTCAAAAATTTAACGATTCTGAATAGTTGCAATTGATTTTATACGACATTTTGCTGGTTACGTGACATCAGTACCTTTTTCTATATTTCCTGAGAAGCCCACTGTTTACTTCAAAAACCTTTTCGTCAATGTAACCTTTTTCCTGGGCCCATTCAAAGAATTTTTCAAGGACTTTAGCAGCTGTACCCGTGAACTTCTTACCTCCTCCGACCTCAACTACATAATCATCGAGAAATTCCTTAATTCCGGATGGGGTGAGATGCTCAGGGCCGAAAATATCGCAATAACTCCTGTTGTCATGTTCGTACCGGGCATTATAAAGTTCCCTATCCTCTTCAGAAAAAGAATCTTCTGCACTAAACTCGAGGAATTCCTCGTAAAGAAGGATCACATCTTCAAGGTCCAGGAAGGCATCTGGTTTCAAGCTGGCTTCCTGTTCATTCAAGAACATCCGAAAAGCTTCATTTATCGTGGTCATAATATCCTGCAGCAGTACTTGTAAATTATCTTTTTTGCTGCAAAAGATTTTATATTTTTCTCAAAGCCTTCTGTACAGGAGTAGATAAATAATTTTCAACAGCCAGCTTTTCGGAACGGCGTCCAGATAGTATCAAGCCCACACCTAAACAGTAAAACAAGAAAGGAGGAGTGAGGAGAAATAAAAAAGGAGGGAAGGAAAGAGAAGAAAAAGGAAGAAAATGGGAGAAATAAAAGGAGAAGGGAAGGAAAGGAAAGGAGAAAAAAGTTATTTTCATTTTTATCTTTAGCTCCCCTTTATCATTTTATACCGATTTTATCCTTTATTTACATAGATTCGGGCGCTGCGATTCCAAGTGTATCAAGCGAGTTTGCAAGCACAATCCTTGCGCAGTCCACAAGGGCCAGTCTTGCAGCCCTGACTTCTTCGTCCTCGGCAGCAATTACAGGGACAAAGCGGTAGAACTGGTTAAAAGCATCGGCGAGTTCGCGGGCGTAGATCGCAAGCACATGAGGTTTGAGTTCGCGGGCTGCAAGGTCGATTATACTGTCAAACATCGCCATCTTCTTGATAAGATCGATTTCAGTATCCTCGACAAGTAGAGAAGGCTTGATTTCTGCGGAGAGGTTCCAGGCTATTTCTTCTTTTGCTTTCTCGAGAATGCTGCAGGCGCGAGCGTGGGAATACTGGATATAAGGAGCGCCCTGTTTCTCAAAGTCCAGAGCTTCTTTCCAGTTGAAAACCGTGGATTTTTCCGGGGAGACCCTTACTATATCGTATCTCACCGCGCCTATTCCGACCATTTCCGCAACCTGTTTTTTGAACTCGTAAGAGGTCTCAGGACGACGGGTTTCGACCTGTTCAAGGGCAGCTTCCGTAACCCTGTCAAAGAGCTCATCTGCACTTATGAACTGCCCGCGGCGAGTGCTCATTGAACCTTCCGGAAGGGAGACGAACTCGAAGATAACGACCTCAGGTTCCTTGATCCCGATTGCGTTCAAGGTAGCCCTGAGCTGGCCTGAAATCAACTTGTGGTCAGCTCCGAAAATATCGATTATGCGGTCTGCCTGTCCGGCTTTCCATTCATGGTAGGCAAGATCTCTAGTTGTGTAAAGGGAAGTGCCGTTTGAGCGCTGAATAACAAGGGTTTTTTCAAATCCGTAATCCGAAAGGTCTACCACAAGGGCACCCTTGTCCATTTTTGTCCTTCCTGTCGCCTTGATCCGCTCGACAATGTCATGTACAGCTCCGGATTTAAGGAAACTGGATTCACTGACAAACCTGTCGTGGACAACATTCAAGCGAAGCAGGGTATCTTTGATTCCGGAAATCGCCAGGGAAACTGCTTTATTAAAACTATCGATTGTCCTGACATCCCCGGTTTCTACCTTTTCCATAAGGGCATCAATTTCTTTTACATACTCCGGATTTTCATCCAGCTTGAGATTGGCTTTAATATACACATCAGCAATAGCAGAATCTGGTTTTCTAGAAAGGTCAAGCTCGAAGCGTTCACATGCCCAGGAAACTACTGCAATCTGGCGACCCATATCATTGATATAATACTGTACCTGCACGTCGTATCCTGCTCGCCTGAGAATACGGGCAAGAGTATCACCGATAATGGAATTTCGGATGTGTCCTACATGCAGGGGACCATTCGGGTTTGCTGAGGTGTGCTCAAGTAAAATCTTATCCTTTGGGGCTCCACAGCCAAACTTCTCCTTTTCTTCCAGAACTGCAGCAACCGTCCTGTCCAGATAATGCCTGCCTGCATAGAAGTTAATGTAAGGGCCAGAAGCACTTACCTCTCCTATGTACGAACCAGCCGGAATTTCAATTGCAGAAACGATACGGGTTGCAAGCTCTTTCGGGTTTTGCCTGTACAGGCTTGCCAGCCTGAATGCAGCCCTGCTCGCAAGGTCAGCGTGAGATGAGGTTTCGAAATAAAGTTCGGAATCTTCAATTTCAAGTCCGACCTTTTGGATAGCGTCTTTTAAGATTGATGTAGCCTGAGCTTTAAATTCAAGAAACAAGATAAATCACCTGTAAAAATTACGAAAACAATGTGATAACTTTAATTTACTAATTTTGATCCAGTGATCTAAGGACAGTTTAATTAAAAAAATATTGGATAAAAAAGTATTGGATAGAAATCTGGACGAGATCAGACTCCAGTACTGTACCTGAGGATTGCAGCAATGCCTCCGAAGGCATTCATGAGTTGCGAGCCTTCGTCAAAGTCGGTAGACACGAAAATAACTTTTGCATTGCTTTTGTCAGCAAGCGCTGAGAGCTCGTCAACGATGTCGGTAATATCCGTGACATCAAGGGAAGCCCCGCAATTCGGACAGTTTCCGGCTGCAGGGGCAGGTTCTCCGGGTTTCCAGCGCCGCGTCCATTTATTTTCATATCCGCAAACACTGCACATTGTGGTTACCCTTTCAGCTCGCAGATCTTCGGAAAGCAGGAGCACATCCACAGCATTGATTTCAAGGTTTGCCCGGACCTGAGTTTCTCCATAGGCTACTTTGCCTGAGTCGGAAATAAGTTCTTTGAAGAAGGCCCTGACAGCGTTCTTCTCCCCCATGAGCTCAAGATCCTGGAGCTCATCTCCGGCAGCATTCACAAGTTCCGAAAGCCCGGATTCATCAGTATAAGCCGTATCAAAGAGCCCAAGGATCTTCTTCCTAAGCTCGTGGTGCAGAAACTCCCCGGCGTAGAACTCTTCTTTCGTAGGAGAAGGCCCTCCTATCAGGATACCTTTGAGATCTTTAGGCTCAACGGCAAGGAAAATGTCACTTGCGGCGTCTCCTATCCTCTTATAGAACTCATGGATAGCAATGAGCCTGAGCTGCTGGAAACGATGAGCACTCTGACCACCTTTCCTCTGCTTCCCCGGAACTGTTGAGGTCAGGTTGCGGAAGGCTTGGGTCCGCTTTCCGACCAGAAGCCCTACTGTGGCTTCCCTGCGGTCAAGGACCAGAAGCCCGAAGGTGCCTTTGTCCTTGAGCATATCCTCGAGAGGTTCAAGATAGAAAGCGGAATCGCAGTGATATTTATAAACAGTAATCGGCTCTGGAGGGACAATTACTTCGCTCTCCATGCTTGTCTTGTTGGCTCCGATATCCACGGCCCCTGTGAAATATACGATTCCGTTTTCAGGAACCTTGTCCAGATATCTGAGCCTTGAAAGGAGAGATTCAATGGCTCCCTGTACATTCGTCCTGGTAAGCTTGGACTTGATGTTTGCAGCCTGTCCGTGCTCGTCTTTCAACTGGTTTGTAACGTCAAAAATCTGCTTGTCATGAGGTATATAAAGAGAAATTAGCTCGGTACCTCTTCCCCTCTTATCCCTCAGGTTTTCAAGCTTCTTTTTAAATTCGTACTTTTCGTGTGCAGATTGTTCAGTCATTTTAAAAATTCCCCGTAAAGAAAGTAACAAAATTCTGATATTTCTGGCAAATTTGAGGTTAAATCCGTTATTGAATTTGAGATTATATCTTTTCGATTGAGATTGATAAATTAAAGCAGATTAAGTTGGACTATCGAATCAATTTGAACTTAAAATCAATTTGGACTATCGAATTAATTTAAACTGCTGAATTAACTTGAACTATTGAATCTATTTGAAGTTTTCAATGGGATCATTGAGCCGTCCTGAGATTATCGAATTTGAAAACATATTTAAGAGTTTCAATTTTGAGATTTTCGATGTGAGATCTTAGCAATTTTTGTTATTCAGTCCATCATTCGTTTAGCTTTTCGGTTAGCTTAACAAGGGTGAACTGAGGATTTGAGAACGACAAATCACACAGCGAGTTCCTGTCTCAACCGAAAGCTGAATGTAAAAACCGCTTCGAACACGAAAAACTGAAAGTAAGAGTACGCCTGACAGAAAAGCCTCCATTCCGAAATTCCGGTAAAAAGCCAGCTTCTGTACTACGTAAACCTGTCCTGTTTCATGCTCTGTTGATATCACTAGATGTGAGACATAATTTTACTCAAACTGTATCTAATTAGTTCAAAATTGGATTAATCCCTTTGGGATCATATCTTAATTGAAACATGAGTTTATATTTGTTTCCATCCTCTAACTCATTTTATATATTCATAAATATATAAAAATGTTCTTATTATTGATTCATATTAAAACAATCCTGATAGCTGACTGTCAAGGTAGAAAACTTGAGTTTAATCAAGTCAGAAAACCTTTTTGACAGGAGATTTTTTCCCGTCCTTTGAGAGCAGGACTACCCGACTGATTTCAGATTCATCTGCGATATCATATCCAAGGTATTTTGCAAGTTCCTGTGAGAACTCGAGAACCTCTTCGTAAGTAGGCATAGCAGAACGATCAAGCCTAAACCGTGAGAAACCCAGATGCATATACGCTTTTATCTCCACAAAATCAGGGGAGGCTTGTTCTATTAGCCTAGCATAAGCCTCGGGGTTGAACATATTTTCACCTTTTACCAGAGTGGTCCGTATGACTGTTCTTGATTTTTTTTGTTTCATTAGGGATAGAGACTCATTGATCTTTTCCCAGAGTGAAGGCGATCTGGGCTGGCAGACCTTTAGGTAGGTCTCAAGGTCTGGAGCATCGAGGCTCATATAGAGCTGAGAAGGGGAAACTTTTGCAAGCATGTCGGGAACTGTGCCATTTGTGACAAGAAAGGTCGTAAAGCCTCTTTTTTCGTACTCCTCGATAAGTTCCGGGAGATAAGGGTAAAAAGTTGGCTCTCCAGACAGGGAGATTGCAACATTGTTCGGGTCATTACCCTCAAACCAGCGTTCCTTAAGTGCGTTCGGAGAGCCACCAAAGCCAGTGATCAACTTACGCTGGCAGGCAATGCTTTCTTCCACTATCTTCTCAGGCGAATCCCACTCCTCGGGCACAGGAACAGGAACCTCAGTCGGACGCCAGCAGAAAAGGCAACGCTGGTTGCACATAAGTGTTGGAGTCATCTGAAGGCAGCGATGGGACTGAACTCCATAAAACTTCGATTTATAGCAAAAGCCCTGACCATTCATAGCATGCCTTAACCAGAGACAGGTCTTAACAGCTGAGTGGCGGCCTGCCAGAGCATAGCCCTGCTTTTTCAAGAGAGTTTTGAAATCAGCAATGTCAAAGGGAAGAAAAGTAGACTCTTCCTCCCGATTTTCTTCCTGAATTTCCGGAAAATCTTCCCCGGTATTTTCCTTTTTTTCTTCCAGCGGCATTTTCCGCATATTAAATCTTTGTGGTATATATAAGGATCGGAAAATAATTTTGGAGAGGGCTCAGTAACCCCATCTAAACCGGCTATAAGCTGTAATGACCTGTATCTTACCAGCAGCTCAAACAGTCCGGCTCTTAATAAGATTCATCAAGTTCAATCAACTTTAATCAAGTTCAATTAAATTAAATCATATTTAAGTTAATATAGACCAGATTTTATCAAGTTTGGTCAAAGTCCAGTCAAAATTGATTAAAAGTAAATCAAAGTTCATAAAAACTCAGTCAAATGCAAGAATATTTACGTCAAAATTCTCGAGATCCACAATCGGGACTCTGGCAGGGACAGGCATTAGATTTACACGTTTCTGGAACTCTGTCTGGCCCTGCCAGGTTCCGGAATTGACCAGAAGGACATTTTTATAGCGCTGGACTCCGAGGGTGTGGACGTGACCTGTATGAATAATATCAGGAACAGGATCGATTATAAAATAGTCCTTTTTCTCAGGGGATATGGAAACTCTGCTCCCATAGGTAGGAGCAAGATGCCTGCGTTTCAGCATCTCAAGGACTGCCCCGGCAGGTTCCTGATACGAAACACCGGGGATACTTGCTACAAGATCATCAATCGATCTGCCGTGGTAGATGAGAATGCGGACACCATCAAGCTCCAGAAGAGCAGGATTACCAACGAAAATAATATTCTTAGGAAAGTACGCCTGAATACTTTCCGGCAGGGCAGGCTGTGGTTCTGCCTGGCGAACAGCATCGTGGTTGCCCGGACTTATGATTACACGAATGTGCTCGGGAATTTCCCTGAAATACTCGGCAGCTTTCCTGTACTGTTCGTAGACGTCCAGAATGTCCAGTTCCATTTCCTGGTCAGGATAGATCCCTATCCCATCAACAATGTCTCCTGCAACAACAAGATAACGAATACTGGCTGCAAGCTCCCGCATACTCTCTGAGTCCGATTCCCCTTTCAAAAAATCCAGGAAATCCAGCCAGG
>Ga0183099_1000596_pt1 | contig 25131 bp, 19 predicted proteins | sample Biomet1_FD_127788 | JGI IMG/M metagenome (GOLD analysis project Ga0183099, IMG submission 127788) | Microbial communities from bioreactor (seeded with anoxic lake sediment) at LBNL, California, USA - Biofuel metagenome 1 | ecosystem: Engineered > Bioreactor > Anaerobic > Unclassified ...
GTCGCTATTGTTGAGCCGGATTACTTTGACAACCGCAAATTAGTTGAATTCTTTGAAGGGGAATTAATACCTGTAAAATTGGACTATCTAGGCCAGGATGAAGGTTTCAAAAAAGGTGGCTGTGTTGCCTATACTGAATATCGTGGAGGTGAATCCATACGTGAAAATGTGGCTGCAAAATTGGCAAAATTCACCGGTGCACCTATTGATCCGGATAATGAACTCATTATTACTCCTGGTACCCAGGGAGCTTTGTTCTTAGCATTAGGTTGCTTAGTCGGACGTGGTGATAAAGTCGCTATTGTTGAGCCGGATTACTTTGACAACCGCAAATTAGTTGAATTCTTTGAAGGGGAATTAATACCTGTAAAATTGGACTATTTAGGTCAGGATAGTTGTGCAGGTGTTAATCTTCCTGCTTTAGAGGAATCATTTAAACAGGGGGTAAAATTATTTTTGTTCTCCAACCCCAATAATCCAACCGGTGTTATCTATTCACAGCATGAAATTGAAATAATTGCAGCATTGGCTAAGAAATATAATGTCATTTTAATGGTAGATGAATTATATTCTCGCCAGATTTTTGATAACCATCCGTACACACATTTAAGAGCATTAGCAAATAAATCAGATAATATGCTGACAATTATGGGTCCATCTAAGACAGAATCATTAAGTGGTTTCAGGTTAGGAACAGCTTTTGGTGCTAAATGGATTATTGACAGAATGGAAAAACTGCAAGCTATTGTGACTTTAAGGGCGCCTGGCTATTCACAGCACGTATTGAGATGTTGGTTTGATGAACCTGAAGGTTGGCTGGCTGATAGAATTGCTCAACATCAAAAAATCAGGGATGATTTGGTGGCTGTAGTAAGAAGTCATGAAGGTTGTAAAGTCCGTAAGACAGATGGTGGAAGCTACATCTTCCCCTCATTACCACCGATGGATGTTAGTATCAGCAGCTTTGCAAAAATAGTAAGACAATTGACCGGTGTTACAATTACTCCCGGCACGGAATTTGGGCCACAATTTACGCATAGTTTCAGAGTTAATTTCTCACAAAATCATAATGATGCAATTGATGCAGTTAAACGTGTGATGACAGTAATGGAACGGTATAGATGTAAATAAAATTTTGTAGTTAATGTGAAAGGGTGAATCAGAATGGATAAGAGCTATTTTTCTGAAGATTTAATCCAAGAAATCAAAGAGAAATTTTACTATGTAGATGAAGACAATCTGGGTAGAAAGCGGCTGTTCTTTGAAAACTCTGGAGGTTCTTTACGTTTAAAAGCAGCCGTGGAAGCTAAGGGCAAATATGAAAAAATCCCGGATTGTCCAGAGAGATATCATGATATTTCCATGCATTTAAGGGCCGTTAAAGAAAAGGGCATTAAAGACCTATTGGAAATAGTTTTCGGAGCTAAATCCGGTGAAGGAGCTTTGGTTACAGAATTAACAGCATCTCAGGTAATGTTCCGTATAGTAAGGGCAATTTTGGAAAACACGCCGGGAACAAATGTGGTAACTACATCCATTGAACATCCATCTGCTTATGATGCAGCAGAATTTTATGCAAAAAGAACAGGAAAAGAATTCCGTGTAGCAATGGCCAATAATAGAACCGGTGGTGTAGATGTAGAAGAAATCATGAAACATGTAGATAAAAATACATGTATGTTAAGTGTTATGAGTGCTTCTAATATTTCTGGCAATATTTTGCCTATGGCAGATATTGTTAAAGCTGCAAGGGCAGTTAATCCAGATATTTATATTATATCTGACGCCGTTCAGCATATGCCACATTCGGTATTGCACGTTGGTGAATATGGACTCGATGGCATGAATTTTGCTCCTTACAAAGCTTTTGGTATTAGAGGATGCGGTTATGGTTACGTATCAGATCGTGTAGCAAAATTACCTCATGATAAATTGCTTAATAAACCGGAAAAAGAATGGGAGCTTGGTACTTTCCCACATCCAAACTATGCTGCTTTGAGCGCCATTGTAGATTATGTATGCTGGATTGGTGGTCACTATACAAAAGAAACCGCCAGAAAAATATTGTATGACACAGGAATGAATGCTATTCACAAACAAGAACATTCCTTGCTGATGAGAATGTTGAACGGTTCTCCTGAAGTCCATGGATTAAGACATATTCCGGGAGTAGAGGTATATTTGGATAATCCGGAAGTGAAGGATAGAGATTTGATTTCTGCTATGGGAATCAAAGGGATGAATGATACTGAACTGAGAAAGGAGTATTATCGTCGAGGAGTTACTGTTTTTGAACGCATAAATACAAGCCTTTATTCTAAGAGAATCGTAGAATCATTAGGACTTACAGGATGTATCAGAGTTTCCCCACTTCACTGTCACAGTTTCAAGGACATAGATCAGTATCTAAAGGTAACCGAGGCTATTGCAAAAGAATATAGTAAATAAAAAACCTTATGAGAAGGTTGTTTAGCGAAAGGAGCAACTAAATTATGGGAAAACTGAGTAAGATTGCGCTCTGGAAACAAATTTTGGTAGCTATTATTCTTGGGGGGTTAGTGGGAACGTTTGTGCCACAATTAATCCCTATAGTAAAGCCATTTGGCACCATTTTTCTTAGACTATTAAAGATGTTAATAGCTCCATTAGTTCTGTTCACTTTGACTAGCGGCGTTTGTAAGATGGGGGATATCAAACAGTTACGTACTGTAGGGGTAAGAATCGTTGGTTTTTTTATTCTGACATCTACTTTTTCGGCAGCCTTGGGCATGGGCTTTTCTTTGCTGACTCAGCCTGGCAAAGGGGTTACGGATTTGCTAACCACAGGTAATGTAGGCAAAACGGTTACTTATAGCTTTGTAGACAATGCTATTAATTGGATTCCTACTAATATCTTTGAATCTTTAAGCACTGGTGATACTTTGCAAATTATCGTTTTTGCTTTGTTTGCCGGTGTAGTATTGCTATATTTAGGTGATGAATATAAACCATTGGTGGAAATTATTGATAAAGCAGCCGGAGTAATGCTGAAAATGACTGATATGGTTATGAAATATTCCCCCATTGGTATTTTTGCCTTAGTGGCCGAAATGGTTATAAGTATAAGTGCCAAAATGATGGCACAAGTATTAAATTTCATTGCAACAGATTGGGCGGCATGCTTAGTAATTATTTTTATAGTACAACCACTTTTGGTAAAAATATTATCAGGCCAGAGTGCTCTTAAATATCTGAAGAATATTGCTCCATGTATGGTAGTGGCAGCTTCGACCACATCATCTGCGGCAACGTTACCCTTGGAATTAAAAGTTGCCAAAGAAAAATTGGGCATTCCGGAAAAAATTTACGGGTTCTGTTTACCACTGGGCAATACTTGTAATATGAACGGTATGGCGGCGGCTATCGGTTGCATTTCAATTTTCGCCTACAACTTATTCGATATGCCAATAACGTTAGGTGCTTGCATTCAGTTTGTCTTCCTTGGGTTGGTTTTGTCTATTGGAGCAGCAGGCGTTAAGGGAGCAGGCATTGTCATGTCTTCCGTGTTATTGCAAACTGTAGGACTGCCTTTGACCTTGGTTCCTATTTTAGCAGCAATTTGGCCTATAATTGATATCTGTCATACAACGGCTAACGTAAGTGGTGACTTGGCAGGTACTATAATTGTTGCAAAATCCATGGACATGTTGGACGAAAAATTATTTAATTCATAAAATATTTAATGTGTGTTTGCAATAATGGTATCTGAAAAGGAGAAAATATAATGTCTATTGAAAATAAGTTAAAAGAACTAAATATTGTTCTTCCTCTGCCTAACCCGCCGGGAGCAGTATATCAACCAGGTGTGCTGGCAGGGAATTTTATCTTTACAGCCGGTCAAACTCCTAAAGTGGACGGAAAACTTGTTTATATGGGAAAAGTTGGACAAGATGTATCCTTGGAAGACGGTAAAAAAGCGGCACGTCTTTGTTGTTTAAACTGTTTAGCAATCATCAAGGAAGTAGCTGGCAGCCTAGAAAGGGTAGAGCGCATTGTTAAAATGACAGGCTTCGTTAATGCGAGCGCAGATTTTTATCAACACTCCAAAGTTATTGATGGAGCGTCTTCTCTGCTATATGATATTTTCGGTGAAGCTGGGGGACATGCACGTAGTGCCGTAGGTTGTTCGGCTTTGCCTAATAATGCATCTTGTGAAGTCGAATTGATTGTCAAATTGTACGATAAATAACATGTTATGAGAAATTGGGATACATAAGTATTTATTCTGCTTTGCCTTATTTCCAAATTTTAAAGAGAGCACCTTTTCGGATAAGGAGTTGAAAACTATGCTAACCATTAACGAAGTTAAAGAAGCACAAAAAAGGTTGGACCCTTATGTTTATAAAACCCCATTGATTCGTTTGCGCAATCTGGATAGTTACCTAAATTGCCAAGTTTATGTTAAGGCTGAATGCATGCAATTAACAAATTCTTTTAAAATTAGAGGAGCTCTTAACAAGGCATTGCAATTAACTCCTGAAGAATTGAAAAATGGTATAGTAACGGCTTCTAGTGGCAATCATGGCAGAGGCGTTGCGTACGCAGCAAAAATGTTGGGAGTAAAAGCAACCATCGTAATTCCTGATCATGCACCAAAAGTGAAACAGGAAGCTATTAAAGCTTTAGGTGCAGAAGTAATTCTTTGCGATAAAGCAAAACGTTTTGACATTGCAGAGCGTATCAGCAAAGAGCAACAATGTTGTTACATACATCCTTTTAATGACTATGATGTTATGGCGGGTCAAGGAACAGCTGCTTTGGAAATTTTAGAGGAACTGCCAGACGCAGATGCAATCCTTACTCCTATCGGGGGTGGTGGATTAATCAGCGGTATTGCCACAGGGGCTAAAGGCGTGAAAGCAAACATAAAAATTTATGGATGTGAACCGGCTCAATTTCCAAGATATACAGTTAGTATAGCTGCAGGTAAAATTATAAAAATTCCTATGGGTGATTCTATAGCGGATGGTATACAATCGTTGGCTCCGGGAGATAAAACGTTTCCTATAGTTCAAGCACTTGTGGATAGGGTTTTTGCCGTAGAAGAAGAGTATATTTATAAAGGAATGAAATTATTGTTAAACTATGGCAAAGTTTTAGCAGAACCATCTTCTAGTATAAGCATAGGCGCAGTAATGCAAGGTTTGTGCAGATTTAGGCAGGAAGATAAAGTAGTGTTTCTATTGTCAGGGGGCAATGTAGATTTATCTTTGATAAGTAAATTAGAGACAATTAAATTATAATAAAAATATTGATAACCTGGGAGGGCTGAAAATGATTACTAGTTTTGCTGCACCACATGCCAAAGGCAAAATTGCCAAAGATAAGATATTCGGGGCCGCTGCTGCTGCCAAGGTAGATATTGCTAAATATGGAAAAGAGGTTGTAGTCAATGGTACCCAGGGTTGCATTTTAGATGAAGAGGGAAAATTAGTGTGTTTGCCTACCATTGAAAAAGAATTTAGGAAATTGTCCATGACAGACATTATATCCTATGCCCCCATTGCCGGGTTGCCTGAATATTTAGATATGGTTCAGACAGCCTGCTTTGGCAAGCATCGTCCTCAGGGGTATACGGCAGCTATAGCAACCACAGGAGGCACAGGTGGCATTCACCATGCCATTCATAATTATACTTCTGTTGGTGACACGGTGCTGACCTCTGAATGGTATTGGGCTGCTTATAAAAATTTATGCCTTGACAATAACAGAACATTAGACACATACACAATGCTAAATAATCAAGAAACATTCAACATTGTTGCTTTAGATAAGCAAGTTCGTAGTTTATTGGTTAGACAAGACAGTGTTTTGATAATTATTAATACGCCTGCTCATAATCCTACAGGTTATTCCTTGAGCTTGCAAGAAATGCAGGATGTTGTCAATGTGGTAGCAAAATGTGCAAAGGATACGGGAAAGAAAGTAATTCTTTTCATAGATGTAGCTTATTTGGACTATGCGGGTGATAAGAATGAAGTAAGAAAGGTATTTACGGCGTTTTCTAATCTTCCTGATGGAGTATTAGCTATAGTCGAATATAGCATGTCCAAGAGTTTTACCATGTATGGTCAGCGGGTAGGAGCAATGATTGGGATTTCCGGTAATGGGGAAGTTATTACTGAGTTTAATAACATTAATACTTATACTAGTCGTGCAACATGGTCAAATATCAACAGAGCTTGTATGCAGTTGCTTGTTAATGTTTACAGTAATCCTGAAATTTTGGAAAAAGTAGAAGAAGAAAGGTCCTTCTATTACAAGATGACCAAGCCGGGCAGATGTTTTCATGAAAGAAGCGAAGGAATGTGCTTTGGAAATTATTCCATATAAAGCTGGATTTTTCATCTCAATTCCCTCTAAGCAACCTGATGCAGTATGTGAGGAATTACATATTGACCATGTGTTTATAGTTCCATTGGCCGCCGGCATTAGGGTAGCTGTTTGTGCTATTCCTTTGAACCAAATGTCTGGTTTGGCGGCAAAAATAAAAAAAGCTTTGGTAGCCATCGAAGGATAATAGTTGGTAACAAGAAAAGCTAGAATTCGACATAGGTAATATTCGACTACAAGGAGGGAAATATATGAGATTAGCAACAATTAAACTTAACGGTCAAGAAATTGCAGGAATTGATATTGCTAGGGGAGTTATGCCAATATATGCAATAAATGCCTACAAGGGTACAGCATGGCAAACAGAACTTTTTTCTTTGATTTGTGCCGGTGAAATTGTAGGACTGACTTATTGGTATAACAACGGTGGCGAAGCTGAATTACATAGAATTCCCGGTCTCATTTCTAGAGACAAAGTAATTTATGGTCCTCTTTATCGCAATCCAAAACGTATTTTTGGCATCGGTTTAAACTATAAGGAACATGCTGGTGACATTGGAGCTGCAACTATAACAGGGTTTCCGGGGAGCTTTTTTAAGCAGGCTGATACTTTAATTGGATCAGGCGATGCCATTAAACTTCCTACGTTAAAAGAGGCACAAAGGACAACAGCAGAAGCTGAATTGGGAATAATCTTGGCAAAGGATTGTAGGGATGTAGATGTAGAAGATTGGCAAAGTGTTATTGCCGGCTATACCACTATTTTGGATATGACGGAAGAGTCTATTCTAAAGGGTAATGATTATCTGCAAGGCAATCCTCGGTATTTGACTATTGTTAAAAATTTCCCCACATTCTTTTCTTTTGGGCCTCAACTTATTACACCGGACGAAGTTGATGATGTCCTTCAGCTTAATGTTCAGTCTGTACATAATGGTATAGTTCATGCAGAGAATATTGTTGGGCATATGAATCATCTTCCGGATAGATTGATTTCGCTCCATAGTAGTATTCAGGGTTGGCTTGCAGGGGATGTACTTTCTACAGGTACTCCTAGAGCATTCCCAATTCAAGATGGAGATATAGCTGAGTGTAGAATACAAGGACCAGGGGGTTTTAGTATGGAACCACTGGTGAATTCTGTTATAGATTTAAAGATTCATCCGGATAAATAATAAAGGAGGCAAATATTATGGATTTAGGTTTAAAAGGCAAAGTAGTAATTTGTATGTCTTCTGCCGCTGGGATTGGCAAAGGTATTGCCACAGAAGTTGCTCGTGAAGGTGCAAAAGTGGTTATTTGTACGGCGGAACCTTTCAAAGCCGATCTTGAAAAAGCCCAGATAGATATTGAAAAGGAAACAGGTAATAGACCTCAAACTTTTATTTATGATGTTAAGGATGCGGCTAGCATAAAAAAAATGATTGATGACGTAGCTGCACAATTAGGGAATATTTATGCCCTAATAAATCATTGTCCAGGACCCAAAGCGGGGACTTTTGAGACCCTTACGGAAGAAGATTGGGCGGATGGGTACGAGAAATGCTTGCACAGCTATGTAACTTCCATCCGTGCAGCTTTACCCTATATGAAAGCCGGTGGTGGCGGACGTATTTTGAACAGCACATCTTCCTCTATTAAAAGCGCATTGGATAACTTAATTCTTTCCAATACTTTTCGTATGGGCGTTGTTGGTATGAGTAAAACAATGGCTCGTGAATTTGGTCAATATGGCATCCTTATTAATGTTATGGGGCCGGGTCGTATTTACACTGATCGTATTAAATATTTGAACAATATTCGCGGGGAGAAACAAGGCATTAGCGAAGAAGAATACACAAGAAGGGACAGCGAATCTTTCCCACAAAAGCGGTATCAGACAGTTGAAGAATATGGACGTATTGTGGCTTTCTTGGTTAGTCCGGCCAACAGTGGCGTCAGTGGACAGGCGTTTTTGTGTGATGGTGCGATGACAAATTCTTATTAATATGTCTGTTAATTAAAACACATATTTGGTTGTTAACAGAGTGTTTTAGCCAATTGCTTACATTAGTGCAGGTGGGATCTTACGAGAAGGGTTAGAAAATGTTGCCCGTTATTTTTAGTTATGTGCAGATAAACTTGTTTTATAAAACAATTGATAATAAAGTAACAGGCTTCCAGCTTTAATAGCTGAAAGCCTGTTACTTTATTTGCCGTAAGGTATGAATTATACAGCTTCTTTCTTATGGGTAAAGTGGTTCTATGCTGAATGAAATATACTAATAAAACCACGGATAATTTATTCATGCCATTATTTGAAGATGGTTAAGATTCTTTTGAATAAAGATGTACATGCTTAATTTATAGTGGTTAGTTTTTTACAGCTTAATCAATTTTTTTGTTTTTAGATTGGCTTGCAAGCATTGCAAAAAGGCAACCATAGTATCAACAGTTCGCTTTTTAGCAGCCTGCAAGAATTACGCATAAGTATAGACGATTGTGGATGTTTTAGTGTGACCGAGTTTGCAGGCTAGAATTCGTATGTCGGTTACTTCTAGAATTAAGTATGCTGTTGTTATATTGCAAATTTATGTGACGTTATGTGCGGGAAATTGTGTTTATTTATAAAATATATAAGGCATGTGAATATACTGACCACATTTTATAAATAAACAATCAAGTTGAAACTTGATTGTTTGATAGAAACTACTTGTTTTTACTTTCATGTTAATTGTGTTATATTGAATTTAACAAAACGATGAAAGCTGGCCAGCTGGTGTTTTGCATTTTGCTAAATGGAGGGAGCAGATATAGGGTGAAGTGCTTAAATGAAAAAGCACAAGAACTACTAATTGGTGGATATGATTTGCATATTCATTCAGCACCATCGGTATTTCCTAGAGCATTAGATTGTTTTGAACTTGTAAAAGAGGCTGACGAAGCACATATGGCAGGGGTTATGCTGAAAAGCCACTATGAATCTACGGCTTTAAGAGCGGCACTAGTAAATAAATATAGTAATTGTAAAGCAAAAGCTTATGGCGGAATTGCACTTAATTGGCCTGTAGGGGGTCTTAATGTGTATGCTGCGCAAAATGCACTTCAAGCTGGAGCGAAAATTGTTTGGATGCCTACAAGAGACTCGGAGAATAGTCTTGTTTTTGGTAATATGGCTGGAGATTTTTTTCTCGGAAAGGTATTACGGTTTTAACTGCTGATGGGATATTAAAAGACTGCGTCTATGATATTATGGATGTCATTAAACAATATGATGGAATCTTGGCTACGGGTCATCTTAGTGCTAAAGAGTCAATTATACTTTGCACTGAGGGAAGAAAGCGTAGTGTACGTATGATTCTTACTCATCCAGAGTTTTCGCGCACAATTATTCCGGGAATCGTGCAAAAAGAAATGGCTGATAAGGGTGTGATAATTGAAAAGAATTGGTTCAATGTTGCACAGAAAACAATAACAATTGAAGAAATGGCAAAAAACATTCGCATTGTTGGTACAAACAGAACTTACATTGCGACAGATCGTGGACAGCGAGGATTGCCTCATCCTGTTCCTGAATTACGTCAGTTTATTGTCGAATTATTGAAACTAGGTTTTACTGATGGGGAAATTGAAGATTTAGTTAAAAATGTTCCTAAATCTATTGTAGAACACTAAAAATGAGGAGGTAAAATTTATGAAACGTTTCATAGCACTTATAATTTTTGTAGTTATGTCAATGATTTTAACCGCTTGTGGGGGAGAAAATACGTCAAGTAAGACCGCGGCTAGTGGCGGAAATGAAAAGCAAGCAAGTTCTGATTCTAGATCGTTGAATATAGGCTATACAACAGCGGCTAATAAGAATGATCCATATCATTTGACGGCATTAAAGTTTAAAGAGCTCGTTGAAGCTAAAACTAAGGGCCGCATAACAGTTAATTGCTACCCAAGCAGTCAATTAGGAAGTGAACCTGAAATGTGGGAAGGTATGCAAACAGGTATTTGCGACATGGCAGTTATGACTAACGCATATGTATCTACCTTTGTTCATGCTAATGGGGCTTTAGATTTGCCTTTTATTTTTTCTGATTTAAAACAAGCAAGAACAGTATTAGATGGAGAATTTGGCAAGAAATTAATTGAAAATATGAACAAAAGTGGCGTTACTTGTTTAGCGTTTTCTGAAGGTGGATTTCGTCAATTATGTACCAGTAGTGTTCCTGTTAGTAAACCAAGTGATTTAGTAGGTCTTAAAATTCGTTGCATGGAAACAAAAATTTATTTATCTGCTTACTCTGCTTTAGGCGTTAATGCGACACCTATGGCATGGGGAGAATTATTACCGGCTTTGCAACAAGGTACTGTAGATGGTTGCGATGCTCCATTAAGTGTATTGTATACAAATGGTTTTCCGGATGTTTGTAAATATATTGATAATGTTAATTTGTTCTATTCTCCGTTGCCTATTTGCATATCTAATAATGTATTAGATAAATTGTCAGATGCAGATAAGAAGATTTTAACTGAGGCGGCTGTTCAATCTGCAGACTTTGTTAGAAAAAATAACGATAGCAATGCTAAAGATATGGAAGCTGATCTAACTAAAAAAGGTATGACTGTTGTTTATGACGTAGATACAGCAGCTTTCCGTGATACTGTTAAGAAATCTTGGAGCGAAATGGAAGCTTATATTGGCAGTAATTGGGTTAATGAACTTAAAACTGCTGTTGGCGCAAAATAGAATCTTAAACAGATTAGTTAGAATAAGAGGGAGTGGTTAGACTTTTATGGAACAACTTAAACGAGTATCAAATATGGTGAATTCGGTGGTTAGTTATACTGGTATGGTTTTATTTATTATACTGGTTGTAGCTTGTGTCGCACAGGTTTTCTTCCGTTTTGTATTAAACTATTCACTTGTATGGACAGAAGAATTGGCTAGATATTGCTTTGTTTGGATGCACATGATCGGAGTATCATTATTAATAGAGACAAAAGAGCATGCTACTGTTAGCGTAATTTTAGATACACTAACAGGGCGTGTACGTAAAGCGTTTGATGGAATCATTGAACTTATTATACTATTTGATGGAGGAGTTATGGTTTATTCTGGGGCTCTATTAGCTTATAGGGCGCGGACAAATCTAAGTGTTGCTATGTCTGTGCCAATGTGGTTGATTAATTTATCAGTGGCAGTTGGCGGACTTTTGCTTATATTTCAAGCAGTTGTTCAACTTGCAGTGCTTTTCGGTGATAAAGAAGCAAGGGAAGGTGAGCAGGCATGACATTAGTCCTTATATCTTTATTCGGTTTGATGCTTATTGGTTTGCCTGTTGCTTTTGCTATTATGACTTCTGGTATGATTTATTTTATGACTACAGGTACTAATTTTTTGCTTGTTGCCCAACGTTTAGTTTTTGGACTAAATTCTTTTACTCTATTGGCAATACCATTATTTATCTTAGTAGGTAATTTGATGGACTCAGGAGGAATTTCCAAACGCTTAACAGATTGGACAAAAAGTTTGCTTGGCTGGATGCCTGGTGGTTTAGGTGTTGTTACTGTATTTAGTTGTGCAATCTTTGCAGCACTTACTGGTTCCGGCCCTGCTACAGTAGCAGCAATAGGCTCCATTATGCTTCCTTCAATGATAAAATCCGGTTATAGTAAGGAAAATAGTGTTGGATTGGTTGCGGCAGCAGGAGCGTTGGGCCCAATTATTCCGCCAAGTATTCCTATGATAATTTATGGCGTAACGATGAGTTTATCAATACCGGCGATGTTTATAGCAGGTATTATTCCTGGTTTAGTGATTGCAGGCGCATTAAGTTTAGTAAACATTTTTATTTCGAGGAAAAATCCTGAAGTATGCAAACATGCTAGTGAAATGAAATTTGATTTAAAGTATTCATTTAAAATGTTATGGAAGGCCTTGGGGGCTTTAGGCTTGCCTGTATTGATTTTAGGAGGTATCTATGGGGGTATATTTACTCCGACTGAATCTGCTGCTATTGGAATAGTATATGCTTTGGTAGTCGGCTTTGTTTTGAAGGAACTAAAATTGAGAGATTTACCTAAAATTTTAATTTCTTCTTTAAAAATGTCTACCATGATAAACTTTATTATTGCTGCGGCTTCTATATTCTCTTGGGTCGTTTCAAGATCTCAAATTGGAGCGGTAATTTCAAAAGGATTTATTAGTTTGGTGGGCGGAAGTCAAGCTATGTATTTGTTTATCCTGATAATTATCTTGTTAATAGTTGGATGTTTAATGGATAATGTGGCGGCTACTTTAATTCTTGCGCCAATACTTATTCCCGTAGGAATTTCGCTAGGATGTAATCCACTTCATATTGGCAGTTTGTTTACAATATGCTTAGTTGTCGGATTTGTGACACCACCATTTGGTTATAATTTGTTTACAGCAGTCTCTATATCTGGATTGAATTTAAAGCAAGTTGTTAAAGGCACCATACCATACCTTCTGGTGGAAATAGCACTTTTATTTCTTCTTGCGTATGTTCCAAGCATCATAACTTGGTTACCACGTTTGGTTGGATACAAATACTAGTTGTAATTAAGGAAAACACTAATTTAATAGAGCTCCTAAACATTAGAAGGGTCCATCTAAGTTTGAGGTGGACTCTTCTACAAAAAATACTTTTGTGTTAACATAACTTAACACGTAGCTATTTGAAGCAAGATTAGAGGTGAAGGCAATGAAAATAAGAGATGAAATATTTTTATTAACGGCAGAAGAATTAAGTATTTCACATGCCGCAAAAAGAGCGTTTGTTACCCCACAATGTGTAAGCGATCACATAAAACGTTTGGAACAAGAGTATAATATTCTTCTTTTTGATCGTAAACCTGTTATGCATCTTACCCAAGCGGGTGAAGTTATGCAACAAAGCTTGAGAAATATGAAAATAATGGAAGAATCCATGCAAAATAGTTTGCGTAGTATGGTTAAAGGCGAAATAGGTAATTTTACATTGGGAATCAGCACGTCTAGGGCTTCCATAATACTTCCCTCTGTATTAAGTCAATACTATAAAATATATCCTAATGTAAATATCTCTTTTTGTGTCGAAGACACGCCTATATTGGAAAAAAGATTATTACGTGGAGAAATTGATATGTTTATTGGTGTTAATACCAGCTATTATCCCGATATAGAGTTGATAAATTTAGCTACCGACGAGATTAGGCTTATAATTTCTTCTGAACTACTGCATCAATATTTCAGTGATAAAGAAATTTTGCGCATGGGAAACGGTGTAGATATGACTTTGTTTGCAGATATTCCATTTACGCTTAGTTTTAAAACAGGAAAGGTTAACCATGTAATAGAAGAATATTTGAGCTATTATAATTTGAAATTAAACGTTGTATATAATATATCAGATAGTGAGACTCAAATACTTTTGTGTGCCGCAGGTTTATGTGCTTCACTTTGTCCCAAAATGCTACTTTCTACTGCGTTTCGACATAATTTAACACCTGGAAAGAAAAATAAGCTTTATATACTACCAATAAAAAATTTGGATCGTTCCCTCCATATTGATTTGGCCTGTCATAAAAATGTAGCGCAACCAATTTTTGTGCAGAAATTCATTGAAATATTGCAAAACGAGGTTGCTGCGATTGCTAGAAATTATATTTAGTAAACTAGATACAAACCCTTAGCATCTTAGCCAAAACAGCGGGTGCGTTAATCTATTTTTTTAGTTGAAGATTTAAGGCAAGGCTTATTAAAGTAGATATTAATTGAAACGGAAAAAGGTCTAAAGTTTTTCAAACCCTACATTTTTCATTCTAAAGTTATTAATTAAGCGGCCCTAAGTTAATAGGCTCGATTATTTTATGCATAAGTCACAATTGCTGGGAGTGACCACTTCATTGGTTTCAGTAGGCTATTGTATTAAATAAAGGGTTACAAGATAAACCAAATGAATTCAATAAAATGGACAGTTAAAAACTGCTATTTTATTGGGTTCATTTTGTTATGTTAATTGCTCTATAATTTGAAAAGATACTTATTTTAAGTGTGCTCTTTTTGAGGCAGAGATTAAAATAACGTAGTTTAATCCTTATGTTAACAAAATAAGCGCATAAGCCATTACATATAATAAAAAATCACATTTTAGACACTTAATAATATAAAAAAATGCTGTATAATGTTGCATGTGGGGACACTTGCTATAAATAGATAAATTAAGAAAATATACCGACTAAATTCATAAAAAATGACGGTATAAAAGTCAATATGAATAATATATAACAAAAGATGGAAGGGGTATATAATTTATGAATTTTTTTCGTCAGAAAAACGGAAAAATCTGCATGGTTTTAGTTCTTTTCATCTTAATAATATTTACTGCAGGTTGCTCTCAAAAACAACCTACATCAAAAGCTGCGGTTGCAGTGACAGTCGGCAAAGTTACAATTAAATCTATGCCTATAAATTTGGACTCAGTGGGTAATGTTGCGGCATATAATTCCGTGACAATTTTACCTCAGGTGACAGGGCAGGTTGCCAATATTCATTTCCAACAAGGTCAGAATGTGAAGGCAGGAGACCTTCTAATCACCATTAATCCTGCACCATTTCAACAACAATTGGCCCAGGCTGAAGCATTATTAGCTCATGACAGAGCACAAGCATCTTTCAATAGAGTGACAGCTAACCGGTATACAGATTTATACCAACAGGGGGCAGTCGCCAAACAAGATAATGATCAGATGGCTACGGCTTCTCAGACTCAGGACGCTACTGTGAGCCAAGACGAGGCAGCCGTAGAGAATGCACGGATAAATCTCAGTCACTGCTATATTACTTCACCAATTGATGGGCGAACCGGTGCTTTCCTTGCTAACCTAGGGGCGCTGGCAACAGCTAATCAGACACAAATGGTGGTTGTTAATCAGCTTGAACCAATATTCGTTCAGTTTACTATTCCTGAAAAGGATTTAGCGAGCGTTATGGCAGCGCAGAAAAAAAATTCAATACCCATTACGGCAAATATTGCTGATCAGGGATTGAGTGTTACTGATGGCGCGTTGACCTTTATTGATAACACGGTGGATATTTCCTCCGGCGTTATTCAGATGAAAGCCCAATTCCCCAATACTACAGGACAATTGTGGCCAGGAGAGTTTGTTCGGGTTATCCTTAAACTTGGTGAAGAGCCTAATGCTATTGTTGTGCCTAATGCGGCAGTGGTAGAGGGGCAAAAAGGTAAATATGTATTTGTTGTTAAAGACGATATGACAGTTGAGGCAAGAACGGTAACTGAAGATCGTGTAATAGGCGACCTAGCAGTTATTAGCAAAGGCTTGGCTAATGATGAAACAGTTGTAACTGATGGACAAATAAACTTGGCTCCGGGATCAAAAATAATCATAAAAGAGTCTAACACCCAAACTAATAGCCAAGGTGGTGTGGAAAAGTGAATATCTCGGCTATTTGGATACGTCGACCAATTATGACTATTCTGATTATGATCACTTTGCTGTTTTTTGGTATCATAAGCTATCGTCAATTGCCAGTAAATGATCTGCCGAATGTTGATTATCCTGCAATCCAAGTTCAAGCATCGCTGCCGGGAGCTAGTCCGGAGATGATGGCATCGTCAGTTGCACTTCCACTGGAAAAACAGTTGTCGACAATTTCCGGCATTGATTCTATGTCGTCAACAAATTACACAGGCAAAACAACAATAAGTTTAACTTTTAATTTAGACCGTGATATTGATGGAGCTGCTAACGATGTTAGTTCCGCTCTTTCTGCGGCATCCAAACGGTTACCGTCAAATATGCCGTACCCGCCGACTTATACTAAAACTAATCCGGCTGACCAGCCGATAATGTACTATGTAATTTCCTCTAAAACCATGAAAATGTCCGACATAGAAGGTTATGTTGATACGTCGCTTATCCCAGCTGTATCTGAGGTAAATGGGGTGTCCCAGGCATTGATTTATGGGTCACAGCAATATGCGGTAAGGTTGCGTATGGACCCGGATAAAATGGCTATTCGAGGAGTAGGTATAAATGAGGTTAGTAGTGCACTTACAAATGGCAATGTAATATTGCCGGGGGGCACACTAAAAGGCTCAGATGTAACTTATTCTTTAGATTCATCCGGGCAGTTAATGAATGCAAAAGAATATGATAATTTAATTGTTTCTTATCACAATGGCAAACCTGTTCGCATCAAGGATATCGGCAAGGCTACTGATAGTGTTATAAATGAAGAAACAGTAAGAAATCTTATAACACCAGGTGATGAAAGCCCCGGTGTATTTGTAGCAGTATTCAAGCAACCAGGATCTAATGCAGTTCAGATTGCCAATGACGTTCAGAAAAAGATGGAAATGGTTAAGCAGGCACTTCCCCAAGGCATTAACGTTTCATTATTATATAACAAGGCCAATTATATTCAAGCATCAGTAGATGATGTTGAATTTACCCTTGTGCTCACCATTTTGCTGGTAGTTGGTGTTGTCTTCCTTTTCTTGGGAAGCCTGCGGGCTACGCTTATTCCGGGTATTACGGTTCCCTTATCTTTAATCGCAACTTTTGCGGTTATGAAATTATGTAATTTCAGCTTGAATAATATTTCACTTATGGCCTTATCCTTGGCGGCAGGCTTTGTCGTCGACGATGCTGTGGTGGTAATGGAAAATGTCGTTCGGCGGGTTGAGGGCGGAGAAAAACCGATGGAAGCAGCTTTTGCTGGTTCCAAGGAAATTTGTTTTACTGTACTTTCAATGACCATCTCTTTGGTTGTTGTATTTGTACCAATTTTATTTATGAGTGGTATCGTTGGACGCTTATTCCGCGAGTTTGCGGTTTGTATTGCCTCAGCAATTCTTTTTTCCGGATTTATTTCTTTGACGTTGACGCCCATGATGTGCGCTTACGTTATTAAACATAGGGATGAAAGCAAAAAAAATCGTTTTGCTACAGCCTCGGGAAGGCTTTTCGAGAAAGCAGGGAACTTCTATGGAAGGACTCTGGCACTAGCATTGAGTAACCCCAGAAAAATATTGACATTTACATTGGGCGTTCTTGTTTTGGCTGGCTTTCTGTCTACTAAAATTGACAAGGGTTTTATTCCTAGTCAAGATATGAACCAGTTTACAATAAGGACAAAGGCTGATGATCGCGCATCTTTTGAGTATTTGGCGCAGCACCAAGAACAACTTAACAAGATATTAGAACAGGAACCAGGCCTGCATGGAGCGTTATCTGTGGTTGGCAGTCCTACCTATAACACGGGCTTTGTTATGGTCAGCTTAAAAGATAGAGCGGACAGAACAGAGTCAGTTGATCAAATGATTAATCGACTGCGGCCGAAATTTAATAGTATACCTGGACTTCGCGTTTATCCATACAACGCCCCACCAATTACTTTGGGCAGTCGCCAAACCTATGGCGTTGGTCAGTACACTATTACAAGTCCTAATTTGGACCTTCTTTATTCAGCGGTTAGCGATATGGAAACTAATATGAAAACCCTACCGGGACTTACTGATGTGGTTTCCAGTTTGCAAGTAAAAGTTCCTACCAGATATTTTACAATTGACCGGGATAAGGCTTCTGCTCTTGGTCTTTCGGCACGTCAAATTCAGGATGCTTTGTATTCTTCCTATGCCGATCGACAAGTGAGCACTATTTATACCTCCAGTGATGAATATAACGTATATCTTGATTTGGGGAAAAATTTTCAAAAGGATCCGTCAGTACTCAATAAACTTTATATAAAAACTGGATCAAATATGGGGCCTTCTGTTAACACATCGACGTTGGTTCCGTTATCAACACTTGGCAAAATGAAAGAAACAACCACAGCATTATCAGTTAATCACAGTGGACAAATACCATCGGCTACCATCCAATTTAATCTCAAACCGGGTTATGCCCTAGGTACAGCTTCGGATGAAATTCAAGCGGTGGCTAAAAAAACTTTACCGGCAGGAGTAGTAGGATTTTTTGAAGGTAATACCTCAGCTTATGCAAGCTCTTTTGCAAACATGGGATTTCTCCTGTTCGTTACAGTGTTTATTATCTATGTGGTTCTTGGAATTTTGTATGAAAGCTTTATTCATCCAATCACCATCTTAAGTGCGTTACCTTTGGCCGGAGCAGGTGCTTTGATTTGCCTCATGTTGTTCCATATGGAACTTGATATCTACGCTTACGTGGGTATTATCATGCTTATAGGACTTGTTAAAAAGAACGGCATCATGATGATTGACTTTGCAGTAGAATTAACGGAAAAGGAGCAGCTATCATCTAAAGACGCTATTTATCAGGCTTGTATGATTCGTTTTAGACCTATTATGATGACTACGTTGGCGGCGGTGTTTGGAGCCCTGCCAATTGCTTTGGGATATGGTACCGGTGGCGAAGCCAGACAGCCCATGGGAATAGCCGTAGTTGGTGGACTGGTATTTTCCCAACTTCTTACCCTTTATGTAACACCTGTTTTCTATGTTATGTTTGATCGGTTACAACGAAAATTAGCGACTAAAAAGGATGCTAATTAATTTGCGACGTTATGATTATATAAAATAAAATAATTGGGCCAGGCATTGGCAACTATTCATCCATAATTATGCGGTTGCCGGGCTTCTGACGACCGCTATTTTTTTCATAGCAAAAATTAGTTATGAGAATAGCTAATAAGGTTACGAAAAAAATAATCGGAATAATTAATTAAGTTTTTGTTAAAGCTATTACATGTAATGATACATATAAAATAAGTATCCAAATGTAATTTCATGTTTTGCTAAAAAAATGGAGGGAATTAAAATGGTACTCATGGAAGACTTCAGAATGAGAGTGTTGGCACATCTTGGAAAATATAAGACGGATAAGTTGGCGATAAGTGCTGATGGCGAATATAAAGGGAAACTTTATCAGCATATTTTGCCCAAAGAATTTGCAAGTGCAAATCTGTTGATTCCATATAGTAGTAAGTTGGAATTTCCCAAGGAATTGGCAAAAATAAAATTACATCCCAATTTTCATCACCTAAATTCTTCGCAAGCAATGTGTATTAATTTTTTCTATCCACTTATATTAAAAAATAAGCTGGACCTAATACTGCCAATTTTGGGCATAGAAGGCAATGTAGAATATAACAGGGTGGAATTTGAAAAAGAAAGTATTGTTGAAAAAAGTAACGAGCGAAAAACAAATTTTGATTTTTACCTAAAAACCGAAGAAGGAATACAAATATTCTTTGAAATAAAATATACCGAAGATGGTTTTGGTAAGGCAAAAAATGATGAAGCACATCGCGATAAATACAATAGAACATATAGAGAACTTTTGAATAAATCAACTTGGGTAAAAAACAGTTTTAAGCCTATGCTAAGCTTTTTTGAATATTACCAAATTATGAGGAATTTATTGGCCATTGATAGTAAGAGTTATGTTGTTTTCATATATCCAAGGGATAATGACGCCGTGCGCAGGGCAGCAGATGAAGCAAAAACTGAAATTGTCACTTCGGCAGGTCGCAAACATTTAATTACTATAAATTGGGAGACATTGGTAGATAGACTTCTTAAAACAAAAGCACTTGATAAAGGATTAGAGCGGTATTACGCTATGGACTTTAGAGAAAAGTATCTGCAGTATTGACATAATTATATTGAGGGCAAAAACTCCCTACACTGCTATATATTCAGTGTAGGGAGTTAATTTTTACGCTAATCATATTAACAATTCATCTATGCAGGATTATGAAAAGAAATGTAGAAGTGTAGAGTATTAGTTAGATTTACAAATTTTATTAGCGAAGCAGTATTCAAACCCAGGGAATTTTAAAAATATTGCTTGTTGTTTGAAACAATGAAGGTTGCAGTCAATGCAGATTGTATGTTTTGTTACAGTATATTTGCAATAATATTCTAGTTTGCGCCTACTATTAAACTTTGCGATAGTAAACACAATGTTAGGAAGCATTTTGCCTTAAATTTAGACAGCCCACATTTTATACGATTATGGTCACTGCAGGTTTAGTGGTTTTTGGAGGATGAGTATTTGCGGTTCATACCTTCAAACATTCAAGCAAGAGAAAGGTTGCAAAGCAATAATGACCTGACGATGATTGATTTGATACCATGTAAAATTAAATTGACCTATTATTTAAAAATATAAATGGGGAGGCATAATTATGACAGTAAATAAACTAGAAGACAGTAAGGATAAATTCTTGGACGGCGTTTATGGATCAACTTTTTTAGCTACAAAGCTTAATAAAGACACTTTTCCGAAACGGCAACACCGTCCCCGCGATGTTTACCATGCTATTCACGACGAAATAATGCTTGATGGTAACTCAAGACAAAATCTTGCCACGTTTTGCACAACTTGGGTAGCGCCGGAAGTGCAACAGCTTATGGCAGAGTGCATTGACAAAAACATGATTGACAAGGACGAGTATCCACAAACGGCAGAAATCGAACGTCGTGCAGTTAATATGCTGGCTGATTTGTGGAATGTATCCGATGCAGAAACTCCTATAGGTTGTTCGACGACGGGATCAAGTGAGGCTGCTATGCTGGGAGGTATGGCGCTAAAGTGGGCATGGAGAAAGCGGCGTAAGGCCGAGGGCAAATCAATCGAAAAACCAAATCTGGTCACGGGCCCGGTACAAATATGTTGGCACAAGTTTTGTCGTTATTGGGATATAGAGCTGCGGGAAATACCTATGGAATACGATCGCCTTATTATGACGCCGGAGGAAGTTCTTAAAAGAGTTGATGAAAACACAATCGGTGTGGTTCCGACACTAGGTGTAACATTCACAGGCCAATATGAACCGGTAAAGGCTGTTAGTGACGCACTGGACAAGCTTCAGCAAGAAACAGGACTTGATATTCCTATGCATGTTGATGCTGCAAGTGGCGGCTTCCTGGCTCCTTTTGTGGAGCCGGATTTGGAATGGGATTTTCGCTTACTGAGAGTTAAATCAATCAATGGTTCCGGTCATAAATATGGACTGGCTCCACTAGGAGTTGGCTGGATTCTTTGGCGTGACACAGCTTGCCTAGATGAGGAACTCATTTTTCAAGTAAATTACCTTTGTGGGAGTATGCCGACCTTTGCTCTTAATTTTTCTAGGCCGGGTGGGCAAGTTGTTAGCCAATATTACAATTTTTTGCGCTATGGTAGGGACGGATATCGAAAAATACAGCAAGAATGTTATAATACGGCTCAGTTTCTTGCCAAAGCCATTGAAGAGATGGGTATCTTTACGATTATTTATGGTGGCAAAGGTGGTATCCCGGCTGTTACCTGGAAGTTGAAGGACAATATTAAAGTTGGTTTTACGGCTTATGATTTAGCTGACCGCTTGCGAACCCGTGGGTGGCTTGTACCTGCATATTCCATGCCTAACAACTGCACAGACCTTGTTGTGCAACGTATTATCGTAAGACATGGCGTTAGTCGGGATTTGGCTACACTGCTGCTCGATGATTTTAAGCGGACAATTGTTTTCTTTGAAAAGCATCCGGTAAGTACTCCATTATCCAGAGCTGAGGCAGGCAGCTATAACCACAACGGCATATAATTGCAGGTATGATATTAGTAATAGAATGAATGAATATTCTAAATAGCAAAAAAACAGGCTTAGGCCTGTTTTTTTGTGCCAATTATTCTTTTAGAAATGAAAAGTTTCGTAAGAGATTTTTTGCTAAAACGGCTATAAAATATAATATATTGGCAATTTTTCTTTGTTACCTATTAAAAGGGCAGGAATACACCAATAAAACGAGAATTAAACGTATTAGAAGATTTTAGAAAAAAACTGGGGGAATAAACATGGCATCCATGAAAGTTTTTAGAGCACATGTATTGGCACATCTGGGGAAATATAAAAAAAGCAAGTTAAATATAAGTGATCCAGGATATTACAGGGGAAAAATATATCCGCATATTTTGCCTAAAGGACATGAAAGTCAAAATATATTGGCTCCATATAGTGGCCATTTAAAGACTTCGCAATATTTAGCAAATATTAAGTTGCATACGAATTTCCTTCACTTAAATTCTTCACAAGCAATGTGTATTAATTTTTTCTATCCATTGATATTAAGTAAGAAGTTAGAATTAATAACATCAATTTTAGGTATAGAAGGCAATGTAGACTATGATAGTGTGAAATTCGAAAAAGAGAGTATTGTGGAACAAAGCAATGAGCGGAAAACTAATTTTGATTTTTATTTGAAGACAGATAAGGGAATACAAATATTTTTTGAAATAAAATATACCGAAGATGGTTTTGGGAAGGCCACAAACGATAAAGGTCATATTGATAAATATACCAGAACATATAAGAATGCTTTGGATAAATCAGTTTGGATAGAAAAAACCTTTAAAGATATGGTTCGTTTCTTTAAACATTACCAGATTATGAGAAATTTGCTGACCATTGACGATAATAACTATGTTGTTTTCATATATCCTGAGGACAACGACGCTATTCGCAAGGCAGCAGATGAAGCCAAGACATCAATCGTTACTCAAGCAGGTAAAGACCATTTAATTAATAAAATTTGGGTAGCGTTGGTAGATCGGCTTATCCAAACAAAGGCACTTGGTAAAGAGTTAGAACATTATTATGATGTGGATTTCAGAGAAAAGTATCTTTAATATTGACGTAATTGGGTTGCAAGAGAGATATTTATTTTAAAATGATAAAAAACATAGCACCCAAAGTCTTTATTGATCTTGGGTGCTTCATTATTTTTATATTAATTTTACTTATAAAATACTAAGGTATTTAAACAGAAGTGCAATAATATTATTATTGCTAGCAATTGAATATTTTGATTATTTGAATTACACTAATATTAAATTTGTTTAAGTATTTAAGTTAATAAAAGTCTTAGTTATTATATGTGAAAACTCGATTTGGAAGGGGCATGCACTATGTATTTTGAAGAATTAGGAACTTTAATGGAAAAATGGCGGATGAAGTCAAATCATGTTAATGAGGTATTTAATTATGATGGTATCGTAAACGAAGACATATGGAATAAAAAAAGCAACAAAAGGATATTGTTCTTTCTTAAAGAGGCATACCATAAAGATGAAGACGAGCAATATTATAAGGAACAAAATAACGCCACTTACTCTTTGGTAGAAGAACTTAATAGCTGTAATCCGTGGAAAATGTGGAGAAAAGTAGCTGTTTGGACTGCAGCAATCAATAATACAGATGTTAACGGTGCCTTGAAATATTCAGAAAAAGATATCAGAAACATGGAAAATGATTTAATAAAAAACATAGCGGTTGTAAATGTTAAAAAGAGCAATGGTAAAAATATTTCGGAATATGAAGATTTAAAAGAGTATGCGAAAGAGGACAACGTTGAGATTAAAACGGAAATTGAGCTTATTAGGCCCAAAATAATTTTATGTGGAAATAATTGTAGTTTATTAAAAATAGTATATCCTGAAATGGATTTGGAACAATTGCATGAAGATCATTATCTTATATTCAAGGATATGATTATTTTAGATTACTATCATCCAGCCAATCAATATCCTAATTTTGTGAATTATTATGCAATTGCTGGCCTATATCAACAAGCCCTCAAAAAAGTGGAAAACATTAATTAAAAGAGGACTTACAGATGCAGCGAAAGGTTTATATTATATAAAAAAGTTAAGAGATTATTTTAATTTGTTTTTAACAAAAAATTAGAGGAGGAATTAATTTGAAAACATTATCAATCATATGTGAAGGAAAGTATGACCCTATAGCTATGGTAGTGGCACAGCACTATGCTATTGAAAGCAAGTATCAAATGCACATAAGTATTCTTACGGCTAAGCAATATATACAAGAGAGCGGGAAAGATGGGGTGTTTAATGAAGGATGGTTACTTTCGATAGGTAAGAATGCCTGTACTAGTATGTATGAGCATTTGATACCAAAGGATATATCTGAAGAAGGATTTTTTATGGGAGTAAGTGGACATGTTGCAATTGCTTATCATGACACTGATTTCAAATCGGAAATTGCAAATAAGTTAATGAAAAAAATGAAGGACTATATTGAGGAATATAAAAAATGTGAAGGAAATAGAAATGATTTGTATAAACTCCTAAAAGATGGCTCAAATTTCATTCCTTTTGTTAAGCCAAGCAAAGTATTAATGGATATAAAAGACGAAATAACTTATATTGATTTATGCATGAATCAAAGAGCAGTTGATGAACTTTTAGCATCAGATGCTAAAGAGTGGTTTATCCAAAACTAACAAGTACAATTCTCTTTCATAATAAAAAATATGAGTTATTATATATTTTCAGCATTTATAGGGGGGGATTGACCTGTCTGCACCAAAAGATACTACTGAACAAATTAGTGGGGGTTATGCGGATCATATTAATTCTGAGCGAGTCAAGGGACTTACTGAGGATTTAATAAGAATACTTGAAGAGCGAAAAATTCTCGAAAAAAATCAAGATGTGGCTTATGCCAATGCAACCGAAGAGATTGAAAAACTGAAAGATTTATTAAGTGATCCCGAACATATACTAGGTAGCTTAAAAACCAAACACGGAGAAATAGCGGAGTTTCTGCAGGTGTACATTACGCGAGCAGAAGACTTGGTGAATCAGCGAGTAGCAGAAGCAACCTTTGAAGGTGTTTGGCGTACGGCAGCAGCAGATTATAATATTAATGGAATGGAAGTACAGTCAAAATTTATTAATGGGCCGAATAATACGCTTAGGTCTGTGCTT
>Ga0183099_1000597_pt1 | contig 25096 bp, 21 predicted proteins | sample Biomet1_FD_127788 | JGI IMG/M metagenome (GOLD analysis project Ga0183099, IMG submission 127788) | Microbial communities from bioreactor (seeded with anoxic lake sediment) at LBNL, California, USA - Biofuel metagenome 1 | ecosystem: Engineered > Bioreactor > Anaerobic > Unclassified ...
TTTTGTGCTATAAAGGGAATTGTTACAACATTAATAGTGACATTATGCGGCAAAACCTATTCTGAACATCTGAATGGCAGCTTAGCAAAATGTTCTGTGCGCCCTGCCATTAAGGCAGGGCACTTTTTTAATTTCAACTACGAATTATAGCAATTATACGAAGCTCATCCAACTGTACGCACGAAGGAATAGAGGCATAAAATGGAAAAATTGAAAGTCGATTTACAAAATTGCTTTGGTATCCAAGAAATGCATCAAGAATTTGACTTCCACGGAAGTAATGTAATAGCTATATATGCAAGAAACGGATTAATGAAAACTTCTCTTGCTAAAACATTTCAAAATATTCAGGAGAACAAAACAGACGATATTTGTGACGCAATTTTTGGTGATGTTGGAAGTGCGATAGTCAAAATAGATGGAAGAGACATAGTAAGCGAAGATGTATTTGTTATTAAATCATTTGAAAGTTCTTATGAATCTGATATTACTTCCCTACTAGTAAAAGACACAATTAAAGAGAGATTAAGAGACGTCCTGAAAGCACGCGACAAGCTACTAAAGGCACTTGAAAAGTCTTCTGGATTAAAAATAAAGAAAACAACGGGCGGAAAGGCGACTTATGAGCTTGAGACCGCGATCATTGAGGATTTTGGATTCGCAGAAACTAGTATTTTGCTTAATCTCGACGCATTAGCGGGTACCGAGATGGCACTATATTGTGGAAATGTTGTCTATGCGACCATTTTTGACTCTACTGTATTGAAGAAAATAATGTTGCAGGATTTTCAGGAGCAAATTCAGGCTTTCATTACAAGTAGTGATCGCGTTTATGAATCGTTTAGTTATTTGGAAAAAGGACAACTTACACTCCCAAAACTGAAAGATATTCGTAAATCATTGGAAAAGGATTGCTTTTTTGTACGCAGTAATCAGCTAGTGCTTGCAGGGACAGACACTGTCGACGATATGAATGCTCTTGGTGGAAAAATCAATGAGATTGAAACAGCTATCCGCCAAGTCCCGGAGCTACAGACAATTGAAACTTTACTAAGTGATGCTAAGGGTATGCTCCTGAAAGATGTAATAGAGACACATCCTGAAATCGTTGAATTTCTGGCACTTGATCAATTGCCGTTGCTTCGTAAGGCATTGTGGCTTTCGTACATCAGTGATAATCAGAGATTATTTGATGATCTACGAGAGAAATATCACGTTCTTTCTGAAGAGATTGATGCTGTTGCTTTGGATGACACGCCGTGGAAACAGGCACTTGATATTTTCAAAAAGCGATTTACCGTCCCTTATTCAATGGCAATTTCTAATTTAAAGGGTGCTATTATCGGTGAAAGCATCCCCCGAGTTGAGTTTTCGTTCATAAAGGGAGCGAGAACGGTAAGCATTGATCGTGCAAAGTTGGACGAACTGGATACGTTAAGCCAGGGTGAAAAGAGATCGCTTTATTTGCTGAACATCATATTTGATATTGAGCAAATAAGAGCATCAGGACAAGAGAAACTGCTTATTGTTGATGATATAGCTGATTCGTTCGACTATAAGAATAAATACGCTATTATAGAGTACTTATATGAATTGGCGCTGGAAGACCAGTTTTACTTATTGGTTCTTTCCCATAATTTTGATTTTTATCGGACTGTATCAAGCCGACTAAATCTAAAACGGGAAAATAAGCTGACAGCAAATACGGACGGAACAACCATTACTATTGATCAGGAGTATTATCAGGATAAACCATTTATGTGGTGGAAAGAACATCCAAGCACAAAGAATGTACTGGCATTGATTCCGTTTATAAGGAACCTCGTAGAGTTTGGAGAAGACCGTAATATTTCTCAAACGGGCCAGGACTTTCTGTTTTTGACTTCACTGCTTCATGAAAAAGTAACTTCACGATCAATTACTTTTGGGCAGATACTGCCATTATATCAAGCTTATGATGGCGTAACTGCCTTTCAGCCAGAAGTACAATTAGCAGAGTCTGTATTGGATTCCCTATATACTGTTTGTGATGCTCTCACCATTTCCGATACACATCTTGAAAATAAGATAGTTCTTGCAATGGCGATACGACACAAAGCAGAAGAGTATATGCTAAAACAAATCAATCAGTTCCAGGGACAAATTTCTTGGAGGTATAATCGGCGGAATAATTCGGGAACGAGTGCAAATTTTTTAACAGCAGTAGCAGGCATGAACAATCAGACCAGAGAGTTGTTAAATGGGTATAAACAATTTGGATCAGCCAATTCGCTTGAAATCCTTAACGAGGTCAGTATCATGACACCGGAGAATATCCACTTAAATTCCTTTATGTATGAGCCGCTTTTAGACATGGATGTCGTAGAGCTTTTAGATTTGTATGACAGCCTAAAAAGGCTTGTGGTGGCAGGAGAAAATTAATGAAATATTTAAATACAGTAAAGCAGTGTCGTTTCAATAAGGATATGACACAACAGAAACTATCTGATTTAGTAGGCGTTTCAGTCCGAACTATTTGCTCAATCGAAACCGGGGCAACTAGGCAATTTATATTATTGTGCGGGAAGATATAAAAAGAAGTATTAATCATGAACAAAAAATAAGGAGGATAACACGATGGCAACTTATCGGACACGTACTTACATAGCAGGGGACTGGGATCACGACAAAGATGCAGTAGACCAACTTCACAAATGGAATGACAGTAACCACTGGAGCTTGTCGTTCACAGATGCACATGACTTAACATCAGCAAGGGATGACAGCTTGAATTGCAGTATCAAGTCATCATTGAAAACACGTATGGATGCCTCGAAAACTTTTGTCCTTATTGTTGGAGACCAAACAAATTCTGTTACCGCTGGGAGTTGCAGATGGTGCGGAAGCTATAATAGTTATACAAGCTCTTGTGCAAAAGGTTACAGCGTGGACTATCGCAGCTTCATAAAATATGAATGTGACAAGGCGGTTGAAGCAGATATCAAGATTATTGTCCTGTATAATTCGACGAAAGTTGAACGGAGCAATTGTCCAGATGCTGTGAAGTGGTTAGGAACACATGCCTCAATGGTTTATAAAGGCGATGACGGAAAATACTATTGGGATTATCAATCTGTTAAGGCAGCATTTGATGCATGAGTGAGATTTATATAGTTACTTCGGTGACTAGCATGAGAGTTTTATGAGTATAGGCGGAGCGAGGAAAGCAGACCCATCACCTGCGCATCTCGCTGGAACGCTGGAACACTACCTTCAATTGATATGATTCAACTACAAGACAATTGAAAATCTTTATGGAAAAGTCTTATAGTTCATTTAGATTATCCATTTTGTTTAAAGGCCATGATGTTCAGTTGAACATCATGGCTAAAGGGTTAGCATTAACGGCGGCATGAAGCTAATTGTCATCTACATATGTGTATAGATTTCTGTGGTTGCAATGCTTTCGTATCCGAGAATCTGCTGCAATGAATTCTACATGTAATTCAGTGGCGAAATGGGTCGGGGCGTTAAAAATGCTAGAGGGGAAAGAAATGAAAAGAATTTGCATTAATAAAAGGTGTTTGCTCAGAAGTTTTACTACAGCTCTAAGTGCTGAATTTGCAATTATTACGGCAGTTCTGCTTTTCTTTTCGTTGAAGGATGATCTTGGAATAACACTGGATAGCTTATGTAAAAAATGCCTTGCACTTATTATTCCTGTTTTACTTGCTGGACTATTTGCTGTCTTTAGAGCTTGCACATTCCGGAAAAACAAAATAATTGATGAAACACAACTCTCCATTATATTGCGTTACGGGAATCTGTGGAAATATGGTTTCCCGAGGTTTTGCAAAAAAGAAAGAATTGTCGTTGTAAATGTCAACACTGCATTTGATACTATTGTTGATCCTCCCGGAGTTCATAATCCGTTAGTAAGTGCTAGAACTGTTCACGGGCAGTGGATTGAACAGATGAAGAAACAAGGAGTGACCCCGAACGAGCTGAATATAGAGATAAAAAAGAACTTAGCAGAACAAAAAATAGTTCCGTCCACTGTTCTTAATAAAGACAGAGGTAATGCTGACATTTATCCCAAAGGTACGATTGCACTATATCAGTATAAAAATACGACTTTCTATCTACTAGCGTTATCTGAATTTGATGCGAAGAATAATGCACAGAACACTCAGGAAGAACTGAGGAAAACAATCCTTACGTTAATTGAGTTTATAGGTAATTATAGTCAAGGTTACGATGTTTATATACCTGTTATGGGTTCTGGTAATTCTCGTACAGGGATAGATGATCAAACTGCACTTGAATTATTGTCATCGAATTTGAAACTCAATCGTAGAAGTTTGCGTGGTAAGATTAATGTTGTGGTTTACGAAAAAAATAGAGATAAAGTAAAAATAGAAGGATGAAGTTGTGTTGTCACATTTCCTTTTATGGGAAGCGTTTATTTCAGAAAACGGCAAAGGGCATTCTCACATCGAAGATTCAACGATTTCTGCAACTAAATTTTCACGTAGATTGAGACATAAAATCTTAAAATCAGATGTTACTGTTGCAAATGCTTATTCATTGGTTGGAGCGGCATTACTAAGCTCTGGTATTACAACAGATATTTGTGTCCTTAGTGAACCGTGCATCGTAGTGAAAACATGAAGTTATTGCAGACAGTATGAGTCGCTATCCATTATGAGCATAATTGCAATCCCAACATTCCTTCTGACTTCGCAGTTTGTTTATAAACCGAAGACAAGCTTGTCATAGCAATTATGGGAAAGTAGTCCTTGGAGTTGATGATATTATGAAAATTAAGACAGAAAGATTCGGATTACCTTATAATCCCGGAAAAGAGCGACAGGTCAAAAATAGACTAACAAAGCATATTATCCTATTTCTCTGTTTATTTATCGTGATTGCAGTAATGTTAGCCCTTGGGTTCGAGATACTGATGCGGAATCATATTACCTATTTGGCTATTAACAATACGATTGATTCTACATGGATTGGATCGTTGGCCTCGTATTGGGGAGGAATCATTGGCGGAGCGATTTCTGGAGTTTTTGCATTTTGTGGAGTTTTTTTTACAATCAGATATTATAAAGAATCTGATGAGCAAAAAGAAAAGGCTGCAATCCAGCCATTTTTACTTGTAACTGTGGGAGCTAATAAAAATATTGAGAGGGGCTTTAAACTCGGTAAACTCGGTCCAGAATCTGATGAAAAGAAAGCCACAAAAGAGATTAAAGTCACTATAAAGAATATTGGAAATGGATTTGCCAAGACATTGGTCGTTCATACAGGATTAAATTTGGGAGGAATGGCCTACAATAAGTTGATTTCAGTAGACGAGGCAGAATACCTTTTCTTCATGGCAGATCCGGATAATTTAGCGAGGGGTGTGTGTTTTGAAATTCAGTATATAGACGCAATGAGAAATGAATATATACAGAAGTATAGTATAATAGAAAATTACGGAAGCATTGATATTGAATGTGGATATCCGGAATTTCTCGAGCAGAGATAGTATAGTGGTGATTGCGAGAATAGATGTTGATAGTTCTTTAGTATCAAACGTCCCATTATGAGTAGAGAATTATCCGAACATGGGCACAAAATTTGAGCGACACAGCAGAAACTGCGTCGCCCATGTTTGGATAATTCCATAGCACGAAACCGCGGCCGGTTTGCTGCAGCTATGGGGAAAGCATCCGTTCTTATTTCTCAAAATGCAGTTGTTCGTATACCTGAAAAGGCAGTTCTGGCGCCTGAATCATTTCAATCGGCCCCTTTCTATGCTAAAATGGGTGCAGCAAAGCCAGCCTACCCTCAGAGCAGACTTGAAAAGGCTTTGCAGTTTAGCAGGCTGCCGGTGGTGCAAGCCCGGTTCGAAGCAGACCGAAGCATCCGCAGCTTGGGCACTGAGAGGGCTTTCTACCGAGGATCTTTTGGATGAGGGCTTCGGTGGAAAGCTTTTCTCTTCCTTTCAGTGGTGTGTCCGTCTGTACCTTGCAGATGTGCAGCTTTTTCTGTTTTCCCCGGCTGGAAAGGAAACCATAGTGCCGGATCTTAGTGAATCCGGTAGGCAGGACGTGCATCAAAAACCGGCGGATGAATTCTTCAGCCGAGAGGGTCATCACCTTCCAGCGACTGCCGTCACGGTAGTCACGCCATTTAAAAGAGACCTGCCCCTTCTCTGTACTTAGAATACGGTTATTGGAGATCGCCACCCTGTGGGTGTAGCGCCCCAGATACTCCACCACGCAGGCTGCATCTTTAAAAGGCGGCTTGCAGTAGACCACCCATTCTTTGGAATAGCACTCACTGAGCAGTGACGGGTCTATGTTGGGAAACTGCCGTTTGAGCAACGCCAAAAACTTGCCTCGAAATTTTCTGGACAGGGCTTTCACCGGCAAGAAGAACTTTTTCCGAGACGGAAGCCATTTGCCCAGCTTGGTGAGACCACCGCCCGGGACAATACAGTGAATGTGCGGATGGAAGCAGAGATTCTGTCCCCATGTGTGAAGTACAGCGGTGTGGCCGGTGGCGGCACCGAGATACTTTTTGTCGGCAGACAATTCCTGTATTGTCTCTGCTACGCAACGGAAAAGCAGATTGTAGCAATCCTGCTGGTTTCGGTAAATCCAAAGATTCAACTCCTGCGGCACAGTGAAAACCACATGAAAATAGCCCACATTGAGCAAATCTCCCTTTTGTGCATCGATCCAGCGTTCTTTTGAGAGCGCCTGGCATTTCGGACAGTGGCGGTTGCGGCAGGAATTGTAGGATGGCCGTTGGTATCCACACTCCGGACAGTGATCCATGTGTCCTCCAAGTCTGGCTGTACGGCAATTCAAAATGGCATTCATCGTCTTGTGTTGCGCCATGGATAGCCGGTGGCTTTGCCGGTAATCACCGCCATACTTCTCTAAAACATCTTGTACCTCAGGCATTTGACGACACCTTCGGCTTGCGGCCCCGCTTTTTAGGCAGCGTGTCCAACGGGCTTTGAATCTGCTTGTTCATGTTGCCGATGTGAAGATAAAATGCGGTCGTCTGGATGAATGTGTGGCCAAGCAGTTCCTTGATCTGGCAGACTTCGGCACCGGATTCCAGCAGATGCGTCGCAAAGCAATGTCGAAGTGTGTGCGTCGTGTAGGTGTCCGGTAGGCCGGCCTTTTTGCAGCAGTTATGAAAAGCATTCTGAACCGAGCGTGTCGTCAACACCTTATGCCGCTGCATTCTTGGATAAAATAAATAACCCTCCGGATGATTGGGACGATACGCTTTCCAGTACTCTCGCAACACCTCCAGATTGCGCTGTGAGAGCAGGGTGTATCTGTCTTTGCCGCCTTTTCCGTGATGGACGAAGATCCGCATCTGCTCACTGTCAATGTCCTGAACACGAAGGTGAGCAATTTCGGACAGACGCAATCCCGCACCGTACGCGGTTTCAAACATGGCTCTGTCACGAAGGTTGCCCATGCTTGAGAAGAAACGTGTGAGTTCATTTTTGCTCATGAGCGCGGGGAATTCCCGGTATTGTCTCCGCCGCGGAATCAATTGATAGTTAAGGTTTTTGCCAAGCACGGCTCCAAAGATAAACCGAAGCGCACTATTATAAATATTGATTGTCCCGGAGGACTTTCCGGAATCCAAAAGATGGAGCAAGAAGGTGCGGATCTCCGTCTCGCCCATTTCTTCGATTGGACGATCATCATTATAGCGGAGAAATATTGTCAGCTTCCCCAAGTATTCCTCAACAGTATGCGGGGACAGACCTCGCAGACGTACCTCATCGTAGGCTCTTTCATAGACTTCTTCATTTGTCATGGAATCATCCTCCTTAAAAGTGATGGTTCCATTGTAAAGGATAAAGAGAAAACCTGCCGCATACGCAGCAGGTTCAGTAGAAAAAAAGGCTTTCAGTCACGTTGCCACCGCGCCAGCGGTTTAGTGCTATGTTTATTAGATGAAATATCGTAGTCTGTTGGACAAAGGGCCCCCATACTGACTTATAATGTAGGCGGCCATGCGAGGGTTAGTATTTTTGATATTGATAGGGTACTGTAGTTTTTTCTCATAAACAAACATTATTTGCTCGCCGCCTTCCCCATAGTATCCCAAGGCCAGGGATCGTTTGTCCATGTCCAGGACGAGTTAGTAGCTACATCCGCCTTGGTAAGTGGGCCATAGAGTTCCACATAGCGGCTGTGCCCTTCCTTGGCAAGCGCAGTGAAGTTTTTCCAGGTCTCAAAGGCCTCCGCGTCATCTTTATGTGTGTCCAGATATAATCCCAATTCGTACGTAACAAAGTCCAGCGCCATCAGTTCCGCCATCGGCGTATTTGGCGCGCCGGATTTCGCAATAAAATCCATAAAGGGCAGGTCTAGCCCCGGAAATAACGTACCTTTTTCCAGCGCTTCGCCGCTGTCATAAACAGGTTCGCTGGCCATTTGAGCCGGTACAAACGGAACCGCCAGCGGTTCACATTGATTCATTTCTCCTTGTTTGTATGTGCATGTTTCATCATTCGACATTAAAGAAATCCCCCTTTGCATTCCATTCTATGCAAGGGGGGATTTCTTGCTTATACCATAAATCCTGTAAATATTTACCGAAATTATATTGCATTTTCATTTTTATAGGTTTATATTAAAAAAATGAACAGGAGAGTGTTGGATTTTATGTTGTCAAAAATACAATTTGATGTTTTATATACCGTCTGCTGCAATCACAACAACACCCCGCTTCGGCAAAGGGACCTTGCCCAGCAGCAAAATGTCTCACTGGGCAAAATTAACGCCTGCTGCAAAGACCTGAAGCGGGACGGCCTTTTGGATGAGCAAATGCGCATAACCCCCGACGGTATTCGGGTTTTGGAACCTTACCGTGTGAAAAATGCAATCATTATGGCAGCGGGTATGAGCAGCCGGTTTGCTCCGCTTTCCTACGAAAAGCCGAAAAGTCTGCTTGTTGTCAAAGGGGAAGTTCTCATTGAGCGGCAGATTCGACAGCTGAAGGAAACCGGCATACTCGATATTACGGTAGTTGTCGGGTATATGAAAGAAAAAATGTTTTACCTCGCCGATAAGATGGGCGTGAACGTTATCGTAAACGAGGATTATTACCGTTATAACAATACATCTACGCTGATACGCGTGGCAGATAAGCTAAGTAACACATATATTTGTTCTTCCGACAACTATTTCACGGAAAACGTTTTTGAGCCCTACGTGTACCAGCCGTATTATGCGGCGGTGTTTGAGCCAGGCGAAACCGACGAATACTGCTTAAAATGCAATTCAAAAGGCCGTATTCAGCAGGTCAACATCGGCGGACGCGCATCCTGGTATATGATCGGGCATGTTTATTTTTCACGCGAATTCAGCCGCAAGTTCGTCGAGATTCTAAAGACGGAATACTCCTCGCCGGTAACAAAAGCCCAACTTTGGGAAGACCTGTATATCCGGCACATCAGCGAGCTTGATCTATATATCAGAACCTACGACGAAAACCAGATCCTTGAGTTTGATTCGCTGGAAGACCTGAGAAAATTTGATTCCAATTATGTGGCAAACGTCGACTCCAATATATTCCGTAACATTAAAAAGGTTTTCCAGTGCGACGATAGTGAGATCCTGGTCATCCAACCCCTCAAAACAGGTATGACAAACACTTCTTTCGTTTTCTCATGCCGTGGGGAGAAATACGTATACCGGCATCCAGGCATAGGAACCAATGCCTATATCAACCGTGCAAGTGAATTCTGTGCGATGAAAACTGCCAAAGAGCTTGGTCTGGATAACACTTATATTTGTATGGATCCGGCGGAAGGTTGGAAAATTTCTCATTATATCGAGAACGCAAAAACATTGGATTATCACGACGCTGCTCAAGTCGATGAAGCGCTCTCCATGATGCGCAGGCTGCATAACGCCAATATCGATACCAAATACGATTTCGACCTCTTGGGCATGATCCGAAAATTTTCAAAAGAGATCGAACAGCAAGGACGCGATAACTTCGTCGATTATGCCGCTCTTTCCCGGGATACCAAAGAGTTGTTCGAGTTCACAGAGCAAGATAATGTTCCGAAATGTCTATGTCACTGTGACTGTTATGACCCCAATTTTCTCATTGACCAAAAAGGGAAGATGTATCTGATCGATTGGGAGTATTCCGGCAAAGCAGACCCCGCCTGTGACCTGGGAACTTTTATCGCATGCTCGGATTATTCATCCGATGAGGCGCAGGATATTATTCGCCGCTATCTGCAGCGTGACCCGCTGCCCGGTGAGCTTCGGCATTATCTCGCCTACGTTTCCATCCTGTCCTATTATTGGTTTCTCTGGGCCCTGTATCAGGAAAGCATTGGGAAAACGGTCGGTGAATATTTATACACATGGTATAAATATACGAAATTATATGGTGCTCAAGCCCGAATGCTGTACAAAGGAGAAAATGCCGTATGAAACAAACCGATTACATATCCGAGCAACAGCAAGAAGTTGAACGGCGGGTGGAGTATCTCGAGCAAAACGTGGATATGAACGCCAATCACTTCGGACGTAGAGACTGGATTGCCGTTGGTATAACCGTTGTCGTCAGTCTCGCTCTGTTAATCTGGGGCTTTTTTGCCTGAAATAAGAAGGAGATAGAAAGATGGCAAAAAGCCAGCGTGAAAAACAGATCGAACAGGAAACAACACTTGGAATCGCACCGCTTCTTCCGGAAGAAAAAAAATATGGGTTTCTGGACGCTTTTCTTGTCATCAGCGGCTATGCAATCGCAACTTGGTGCTATACACAGGGTGCATGCGTCGCGCAGATGCTCGATTTTCGGCAGTTGATCGGCAACACCTTCGGCATCAACATTCTCGTTATGGCAATCGTTTCTCTGCCCATCGTCTTTTCTGTGCGCTATGGAATCGATGTATGGATCTGGTTTCGCAGCATTTTTGGTCTGAACGGATGTAAGATTCTTACCGTTCTTGCCGTACTGGCTAATTTCCCATGGTATGCGGTATGCGCGGAGTTGTTCTCGTCGTCCATGAGCAATCTGTTGGCGATGGGCGGCATCATCGTTCCGGAATCCTTGCAGCCGCTGCTCGGCGTCGGTTCTATCCTGCTCGGAACCGCCATCGCGGTCGGCGGTCCAACCGCCATCCAAAAATCGACCAGGATTATGGTGCCCGCCATGCTCGGCGTCGGCATAATCGTTGTCATTATCGCTATGACGGCCGTCCCAATTGACGGTATTCTTACATATAAGCCGGACATTAGTATGTATTCCGGCAGGTCGGAAGCTTACATGCGCGCTCTGGAACTGAACATCGCCTTTGCTTTTTCCTGGTCAGTCGCGATGTTTGTCCTGCCCCGGCTGTGCAAGAAGGAAAGTCAGGGTTATTGGGCAACGACTGTAAGCTATGGCGTCATCGCACCGTTTTTCTGCTTTGCAGGCGGCGTACTGGCAATCGCAATGTTCGTCAAATTCGGCGTCATGAGCAACGATCCCACTTATATCCTCGCAAGGCTGGCGTCACCTCCGGTTGCTCTTCTTTCTCTTATACTGGTTGCTTTTGCAAACATTGGTACGCAGGGCGTTGGTTCCTATATGAACGCGCTCGTTTTGAAATCCTCCTTCCCGAAAGTGAATTACAATGTTTTTGTCGCACTGCTTACTCTTTATGTGCTGGCTTTGACAATATGGAATAAGGTCGTGGATTATTTCAGCTCTTTTCTGGCCGTAGAAACCTACCTGTACGCCCCGATTATGGCAGTACTGCTCGTGGACTTCTTTTTCATCAAGCACCAACGTCTTTCCCTGAGGGATGCGTATTTTCTCAAGGAAAAAAGCAAATACACATTTTCCAAGGGCTTTAATTTCATCGGACTTGGAAGCATCGTGATCGGCTTCGTCTCCGCCATGCTGATCTTCAATCCCGTGACAGGAGAAATATATTCACCGATATTTTATTATTGCGGCGCTTCTATTGTATCCTTCTTTGTCGGCGGGCTTGTATATTTAATCGCCTGCAAAACTAAGCCCGGAAAAAAATATATGCATATTGACTGAACGTCCCGACTACAAAAACTCCTCCTTTGCAATGCAAAGGAGGAGTTTTTTTCTACTTGTTAATTCTTTAAGCTGTGGATCGGCGCGGGAATTCGTCCGCCCCGGGCAATAAAGCCGGCAGAACTCTCCGGATGTACCGCAATGACCGGCGCGCTTCCCAGCAAGCCGCCGAAATCCACGCGGTCACCGACACTGTACCCATAGGCAGGGATGAGCCGAACGGCAGTGGTCTTGCTGTTCACTACCCCGATGGCCGCCTCGTCCGCAATGATTGCGGCGATTGTCTCCGGCGGGGTGTCGCCGGGTACTGCGATCATGTCGAGGCCTACCGAACACACGCAAGTCATGGCCTCCAGCTTATCCAGACACAGAACGCCCTTTTCCGCCGCGGCAATCATGCCTTCGTCTTCGCTGACGGGGATAAAAGCGCCGGACAGGCCGCCTACATGGCTTGACGCCATCAGGCCGCCTTTTTTCACTGCGTCGTTTAAAAGCGCCAGCGCGGCGGTCGTACCGTGAGTACCGCAGGTCTCCAAGCCCATTTCCTCCAGAATCCGCGCGACGCTGTCACCTACGGCAGGCGTGGGAGCCAGGGACAGGTCGACGACGCCGAACGGTACACCAAGGCGCTTGGAGGCTTCGCGCGCTACCAGTTCGCCCATCCGGGTAATGCGGAACGCAGTCTTTTTTATAGTCTCCGCGACGTCGTCAAACGGCATTCCTTTCACGCCCTGCAGCGCGTGATAAACCACACCGGGGCCGGAGATACCGACGTTAACCGCACACTCCGGCTCGCCGACACCGTGGAATGCGCCGGCCATGAAGGGGTTATCCTCCACCGCGTTTGCAAAGACCACAAGCTTTGCGCAGCCAATACTGCCGTGGTCGGCCGTCAGCTCGGCCGTCTGGCGGACAATGCGCCCCATGAGCGACACGGCGTCCATATTGATTCCGGACTTGGTCGTTGCGACGTTGACGCTGGCACAGACGAGGTCTGTTTCGGCAAGCGCACGGGGAATGCTCTGAATGAGTTTTATATCCCCGGTTGTAAAGCCTTTATGCACAAGGGCCGAGAACCCGCCAATAAAATCGACGCCACATGTCTTTGCCGCTTTGTCCATCGCCAAGGCGATCGGTACATAATTCTCTGCATTGCAGGACTGCGCCACCAGCGCGATGGGGGTAACGGATATACGTTTGTTTACAATGGGGATTCCAAATTCCGCTTCAATCTGCTCCGCGGTGGGTACCAGTTTTTCCGCTACACGGGTTATCTTGTCATACACTTTCTGCGAACAGACGCGACTATCGCTGTCGGCACAGTCGAGCAGGGAAATGCCCAGCGTGACGGTGCGGATGTCCAGGTGCTGGTGATCCAGCATGTCTATGGTTGCAAGAATGTCGGATTGATTTAGCATGGCAAGCCCTCAAATACGGTGCATGGCGTTGAAGATGTCTTCACGCTGAATCCGTATAGACAAACCGGCCTGATTACCTTTTTCCGTCAAAGCAATTTTGATCTGCTCAAAGGACATTTGGGACGTTGAAGTATCCACCAGCATGGTCATTGTAAAAACGCCTTGCATAGTCGTCTGACTCAGGTCCAATATATTTACGTTCATGGAAGCAAACAGGGAACACACCTCAGCTATGATGCCGACCCGGTCTGCAGAAATAACGGTTACAATTGTTCGCATAATCTGTTCCTTTCGAATATTTCTTTTATTATATTTTGCCGGCTGAAAAAAAGCAATAAAAGAAATATCCTTCTAGGTGGTTATAAAGATCTGATACAAGCCGGAAATTACAGAAAATCTACAAATCACAGGTTAATAAAGCAACAAATAGGGGATAGCATATATTTGGGAAGTCAATCATAAAAATCCGGGAGGAGCAATTATGCGCAGTTTTTTCGGCAATGGGAAACGCCATTCGTACTTTGAAGGCTGGTATTTTAAGCATCAAAGCGATGAAAATACGCTTGCGCTGATTCCCGCTTTTCATATCGACCGCTGCGGACGGGCTTCCTCCTCTTTGCAGATTATTACAGATACAGAATCGTACCATGCGGAATTTCCTGCCCAGACACTCGAAGCAGATACCGATCAACTTCTGATCCGGATCGGAAATTGCATTTTCTCCGCTTATGGATGCAAACTGAATCTGGAGACAGATGCGTTATCCATAAAAGGAACGCTGCGTTACGGCCCGTTTGCCCCTCCTGCTCACGACATCATAGGTCCTTTTCGGTTTGTCCCGTTTCTGGAGTGTCGTCACAGCGTATTTAGCCTGTTTCACTCCGTGGACGGAACCGTAGACATCAATGGGGTTCCTTTCGAATTTCGGAACGGTACAGGCTACTCGGAAGGAGATCGGGGCAAGTCTTTTCCCCGTCGCTATCTTTGGACGCAGTGCCTTTGCCAGGACATCAGCATCATGCTCTCCGCCGCGGAGATTCCTTTCTGCGGCGGCTTCTTTGTCGGATGCATAGGCCTGCTGTATGTGAAGGGAGAAGAGCACCGAATTGCAACCTACCTCGGTGGAAGGCCCCTGTATGCCGGCAGCGGAGACCTTGTCCTCCAGCAAGGCGAACTCACGGTACACGCGATGCTGTTGGAGAAAAATTCTTTCCCGCTCCTCGCGCCCTCCGGCGGCAGTATGTGCCGTACTGTCCACGAGAATGCCTCCTGCCGGGTGCACTATACCTGTACTCTGGGGTGCCGGACCATATTCGACTTTACCAGCGAGCAGGCAAGTTTCGAAGACAACTGGCGTGCATAAGTCAATGGCGGCTGACAGGGAGCAGGCAGTATAAGCTGGCGCCGTTTTTCAAACGGCGCCAGCTCTTGATCTTCTGGACCTCAAAGAGGTCAATTAACGAACTTTCTGAGGCATCTCCCAGCCATGGTGGTCGGTATGAAGCAGGTGATGCGACTTTTCGCTCAGCGGTTTTTCCATGAACTGGTCATACAGCGCCTGCACATCCGGGTTCTCATGGCTGTAACGAATGGAAGACTCACGGTCAAGCCGCCATAAAAGTTCTCCGCGCTCCTCCGCCATTTCCAGCCCGTCCACAATCGGCTGCCCGCCGCCGCCGGCACACCCGCCGGGGCAGGCCATCACTTCCACAAAGTCATATTCGGCCTGGCCGGTTTTAATGGCCTCCATCAGCCGGCGTGTATTGCCGAGACCGGAGGTAACGGCTACGCGGACGGTTCCCGCTCCCGGAATTTCAAAGCTGGCCTCTTTCCAGCCTCGGATTCCGCGAACAGCTTTGAAGGCGTCAGGATCAGGATTTGCTCCGGTAATGAGGTAATACGCGCTGCGCAAGGCCGCGTCCATGACCCCGCCGGTAGCGCCGAACACGACCGCTGCGCCGGTGCCAAAACCAAGGGGAGAATCGAATTCTTCCTCAGGCAAAGCAAACGGAACGATACTTTTTTGGTGGAGCATGCGGGCAAACTCGCGGGTTGTAATTACGATGTCGACATCCGGATCACCGCAGGCATCGCGCATGGTCGGAAGTTCACATTCGGACTTTTTGGCAGAGCACGGCATGACCGACACACAGAATATCTTGTGCGGATCTTTCCCTTTGCTCCTGGCAAAAAAGCTTTTTGTTACCGCCCCAAACATCTGCTGCGGGCTTTTCGCAGTGGAGAGATTGTCGGTATATTCAGGATATTGGGACTTGATAAAGCGCACCCAGCCGGGGCAGCAGGAAGTGAACATCGGCCAGGAATATTGGTCTCGATGAGTAAATCGCTCAACAAATTCGCTGCCTTCCTCCATAATGGTCAGGTCGGCTGAAAAGTTCGTATCGAACACATAATCAAAACCAAGCCGGCGCAGCGCCGCAGCCATACGCTTGGGTGTCGCGAGCTCCCGCTTGAGGCCGAAAGATTCGGCCCATGCAGTACGTACCGCGGGCGCGACCTGTACAACCGTGACAATGTCCGGGTCGTCGATAGCGGCAAGAACCTTCCGGGTGTCATCACGGGCCTGCAGGGCTCCTACGGGGCAGTGAGTGACGCATTGACCACAGTATGTGCAGTCGGACGTGCGGATGGTACGGTTGTGGCTTACGTCGACGGTTGTGCGGGCCCCGGTGTTGGCGATGTCCCATACGCCTAGGTCCTGGATCTTTTCACACACCTGAATGCAGCGCATACACTTGATACACTTGGACTCATTCCGGATGATGGGCGCGGTACGGTCCCACTCATCCTCTTTATATTCCGTTTTGTACGGCTGCTCCAGAATGTTCAGGTCGTTTGCCAGCGACTGCAGGGAGCAGTTTCCGCTTCTCACACAGGTGGGGCAGCGGCAGTCATGCTGAGAAAGAATCAACTGGATATTATTCTGGCGCGCTTTCCTGGCACGCGCAGAGTCGGTGTAAACCACCATACCCTCTTCTACCGGCGTGCTGCAGGAAGCAGAAAGGCGGTCTTGCCCCTCGATCTCCACCACGCATACGCGGCAGGCGCCGATCTCATTGAGGCCCTTCAAATAACAAAGCGTAGGAATCACAATATCCGCTTCGCTCGCAGCCTTTAAAATCGTTGTCCCTTCGGGGACACAGACGGTTTTGCCGTTGATTGTCAGGTTCACCATTTTTCTTCTCTCCCTCCCCGAAATGCTCCAAAGCCGTAATGGTCGCAGCGCAGGCAGCGGGAGGCCTCCGACATGGCGCCCTGTTCCGTAAGTCCGCGTTCGATGCTGTCAAAATCGCATTTCCGTTCAAACGCCACACGAAGGGACGTGTTGATGCGGCCCCAAGCCGGTTTGTTTTCCGCCTTTGCTTCGGGGATCGCGACGTCAACGGTGATTTCATGATGAAAGCCCAGGAACTCGTCAATGTTGGCAGCGGCTACTTTTCCGCCGGCGATGGCCTGAATCGCGGTCGCGGGGCCGGTGACGCATTCGCCGCCTGCAAAAATCTTCTTGTCATAGAACACCTGTCCGCCGACCCTGGCGACCAGTGTCCCGCATTGGACGGGAATTCCGGCTCTTTCAAAGACAGCCGTCTCGACCCGCTGTCCAATGGCAAGGAGAATGACGTCCGCGGCAATGCGTTCTTCGGGAAGGTCTGCGTCAACAGGAGCCGGACGGCCGCTGGCATCAATTTTTCCTGGCACCTGCGGCTTTACCCACAGGGCAACCGCTTTCCCACTGCTGTCTACTTCAATGCGGGAAAGTGCCTTGAGCGTGACGAGTTCCGCTCCTTCTGCCAGAGCGCCCCCCACTTCCTCCGCAGCGGCGGTCATATCGATCTGACGGCGGCGGTATATGCAGTAGACATTTTCTGCGCCGAGACGCAGGGAAGTCCGCGTAACATCCATGGCGACATTGCCGCCGCCGATGACGCAGACCGTCTTCCCAGTAAAGTCGGGATATTCGTCGTCTCCAATACCACGCAGAAGCTGAACGGCGGACAGAACATTTTCCGCCTCCTCGCCAGGCACACGCGCGCATGTATAGGTATGGGCACCGACGGAAATATACACAGCGTCGTAGTCCTTCACAAGTCCTTCAAACTGAATATCCGTTCCAAAGTCGCAGCTTGTTTTGGTCAAAATACCGGTGGAAAGGATGGCATCAATGTCCTGGTCAAGCAGTTCCCTTGGAAAGCGGTAGGCAGGAATTCCGTAGCGCAGCATGCCGCCCAGCTTTTTTCGCCGCTCATAGACCGTCACCTGATGGCCCATGAGCTGCAGAAAGTATGCTGCAGTCAGGCCGCAGGGGCCGCCGCCGATAACGGCAATTTTTTTCCCCGTCGAGGGGGCGCAGGGGGGAGGCGGGACAACGCCAGCCTGATCCACGGCATATCTTTTCAGACCGCGGATATTGATCGGGTCGTCGATCATACTCCGCCGGCAGTACCTTTCACAGGGATGCTCGCATATGTAGCCGCACGTAACGGGCATAGGGTTGTCTTTGCGGATCAGCCGCACGGCGTCAGCATACCGACCTTCCCGGATGAGTGCCACGTAGCCAGGGATATCCACATGCGCAGGGCACATGGCAACACAGGGCACAGGAGCCGAGAAACTTCCCAGGCAGCGGTGCTTGGAGACGTGCTCCACATAATCGGTCCAGTAATTTTTCACGCTGCACAGGACCGCGCGCGCAGCGTTATAACCAATGGCGCAGTCAGCGGAATTGTAAATTGTCTCCGCCGTCTGCCGGATGAGCTCAAGCGTTTCGGGCGAAGCTTTACCTTCCTCGACATCGCTCAGCAGCTTTTCCAGCTGCCCGAGTCCGATGCGGCAGGGGACGCACTTTCCGCAGGATTGGCTGTGGCACATGATCACAAAGCTGCGGGCGAGGTCGACAGGACAAATCCCCTGGGGACTTGCGGCCAAACGCCTGGCCATGTCTCCATATAGACTGTCGGCTGACTTCTGTGCAGGACCAAATGATTTCATATCCAGTTTACTCATAGGTTACCTACTTTCACAGCGTTTTTTGCAATCTATCTATTCGGTATACAATAGAGTATACAGCTTAGCAGCGTTTTGTCAATTCTTTCACAATATCAGTTAGAAAAATAGGGAACTCCATTTTTTAACAAGTCAGTCAAGGCATTTCGAAAGCTGTTTCTTATCCAGAAGAAGGAAAGCGCTTTTTCGATAGGATATAAGTCCTTCCGAACTCATGTGGGACAGCTCACGGCTTAAGGCGCTGCGATTGACGCCGAGATAAGCTGCCATACCGCAGCGGTCAAAAGGTAAACGGAACGAATCGGAACCGGCATCCGATGCCGCATGGAAAAGCAGCAGACACAGCCGGCCGCGCAGGCTGGGGGAGGATAAACAGTCAATCCGCCGCCTCAGGTCCCAAAACTTCACAGAAATTTCCGCCAGCAGATTCAGACGGATGGCATCATGACAGGGACAGCGCTTTTCGCAGCCCGTCATGATGCCGTCAAAGGGTACAAATAAAATCCATGCCCCCTTCGACGAGGCCAAAATATCAACCGGACTCTGCGCGGCACCGGAGGACATCAGAACGTCTCCAAACATTTCTGCCGGGCCGTGCTGTGCCGCAAGTGAACGCAGGCCGCCGTATCCCGTCTTTTCCGCCAGAACGCCGCCATCCAGTACAATTCCCGCGCACTTCACTCTGTCTCCGGTAAGCCAGACAACTCCACCCGCCGGATAACGGCGCGTATAGCAGTGCAGGCAATCGCACAGAATTTCAATTTCCGTGTCCTTCAGCCCGCGAAACAGTGTGGTCCTTTTTAAAATTTCTACAATTCCGACTTCCAAGCCTTCTCCGTCCGTTGCAACAGCAACGTGATTTCTCTAAGAATGTGCTAAAATATAGAAAACGTAAATAGGAGGCTATTATGAAAAAAGACACCTTATGGATCGCGCGTACGGCCGTTCTGATCGCGCTGCTGATCGTCCTACAATTCGTGACAAAGGGTCTGGGGCAGTTCGTCACCGGGTCCTGTGTAAACCTTGTACTGGGGATTGCAGCGCTGGCAGGCGGTCTTTGGTGCGGGGTAACCGTTGCGCTTTTAAGTCCGTTTTTTGCGTATCTGCTGGGCGTGGCGGCAATGCCGATCTTGCTTGTACCCGGCGTGGCCGTCGGAAACATCGCGCTGGTAGTTGTGCTGAATCTTTTGGCGAAGAGTGTAATTCAAGCAAGAGATGGAAAAGCTATTTTTCACCGGTATGTCAGTGCAGTTGCGGCAGCCGTCGCCAAATTTTCCGCGCTGTGGCTGGTAGTGGTAAAATTTCTGATCCCGCTGGCAGGGCTGCCCGCCAAAAAGGTCAGTTTACTGACCGTCACCTTTACATGGCCGCAGCTTATCACAGCGCTGATCGGCGGGTGTCTTGCTGTCACAATCGCCCCGGTCCTCATCAAAGCCATCAAGAAAACATAATTTGCAGCAGATCTGAAGGGCTGGAAAAAATAATGCTTCGGAGTTATTTTTATATAAATTTACCTTTCATTCATATTGTAGTGGGCGGAATGTGATATTATAAAATTTATGCAATAAAGGAGGTATGTCCCATGTCGGAGCCAGAAACGATACCCGTAAGGAAAAAGAAGAAAAAGAAATGGCCATGGGTCTTACTGATTATAATTCTCATTCTTGCCGCAGTCGTGTTTTTTGCATACCGCCGCGTATCCAGAACGATGGATATGCTGTCGAGCAGCACAGAGAGTTATACAGTGAAGCGGGGAAACATAACCTCCACAGTGGTCGGAACAGGAAACCTCTCTTATGACAAAGAGCAGGACGTGGATGCGCTCACCGGCATCACCGTGGACAAGGTAAATGTGGAAGTCGGCGATCCTGTCGCTAAGGGCGACGCACTGGCAACTCTCGATTCCATCTCAGTAGAGCTCGCCATCGACAACGCACAGCAGCAAGTTAACAGCCTTTCCCGCCAGCTCTATGACGAAGACGCCAAGGATTCAGCCTCCATAAAAGCCACGGCCTCCGGCCGCATCAAACTCATAAACGCCCAGGAAGGGAATTCCGTGTCAGATGTCATGACCAAGTATGGCGCCCTGATGGTACTTTCTATGGACGGAAAAATGGCAGTGGACACGCCTGTGTGGAACGGGGCAGCGTTGGGCGACAACGTCACCGTGAAGCTTTCCTCCGGTACAGACAAAACCGGCACGGTTTCCGATATCGAAAACGATGTCGCGACTGTTACGCTCTCCGACAATGGTCCGAAATACGGCGACAAAGTAATCGTCTACCATGAGGGCAAGCAAATGGGCAGCGGAACTCTCTATATCCACCACCCGGTAGAAATTGTCGGCGTCGAAGGCGTCATCGACGACATCAAATACAGCGAAAACACCACGGTCGGCATTGGAACCGTACTTTTCACGCTTCGGGATATGCCTCTTTCGACGGCTTACAAACAGATTCGGGATAACTTGCAAGACTGGGAGAAACAGCTGGTTTCCCTCATGGAGCTGAAGAAATCAAACGCGATCCTGGCTCCGTTTGACGGTGTGGTACAGTCCGTAACGCTCACCGACGGGCAGGATATAAAAGAGAACGGTCTGTCCCAGCTCGCGTTTACGCTTTCACCTTCGGAAAAAATGATCCTTCCAGTGGAGATCGATGAGCTGGACGTTCCGAAAATTCAACTCGGCCAGACAGCGACAATTTCCATCGACGCTCTCAAAGGCAAGACCTTCGACGGCATCATCACCGACCTCTCGGACGCCGGCGTCGTAACCGGCGGTGCCGCAAAATTTACGGCGGAGGTCACGATGCCTTACACCGAAGGCATGCATGCCGGTATGACTGCCACCGCAACCATCATCACCGACACCCGCAGCAACATCATCGCAGTACCCGCCGAAGCGGTTCAGGAATACGGAAACGACGAGTTCGTCTATACCGTCCGCAACGCCGATACGGGCGAGTTATCCGGCAAACAGATCGTGACAAGCGGACTTTCCGACGGAAAAAATACGGAGATTACCTCCGGGCTCAGCGAGGGAACTACGATCTATTACCAGCCGGCAGAGTCTTCGACCAGTTTTTCCAATATGTTTTCCGCCTGGAAAAACTACAGGGAAGCGAACCATGATAACTCTTAAAGAAGTATCGAAAATCTATAAGATCGGCGGGGAAGAGATCCGTGCGCTGGACGGGGCCAGCCTTCACATTGAGGCACATGAATTCGTCAGCATCATCGGCCCGTCTGGAAGCGGAAAATCCACTCTCATGAACATCATGGGCTGTCTGGATACGCCCACGAGCGGCGAGTATATTCTGGATGGGCAGCTGATTGGAAACTACACGCAAAAGGAATTGGCCAAGATCCGCAACAAGAAAATCGGCTTCATATTTCAGGGATTTAATCTATTGTCCCGCATGACTGCGGAAGAAAATGTAGAGCTTCCGCTCATCTATCAGCGCCTGAGCGTCTCGGAACGGCAAAAGCGTGTGGATGAGGCGCTGGATATGGTCGGTCTTTCATCCAGGCGGCTGCACAGGCCGACTGAGCTTTCCGGCGGCCAGCAGCAGCGTGTCGCCGTCGCCAGGGCCCTTGCAACCCGGCCGTCCATTCTTCTGGCGGATGAACCCACCGGCAACCTCGACCAGAAGACCGGCACGGAGATCATGAAACTTTTTCATGATCTGCATAAAGCGGGGAACACAATCGTACTGATCACGCACGACGAGGGTATTTCGCTGCAGGCGGAGCGGCGCATCCGCATTCTGGACGGGCATGTGGAGGAGGTGGCCGCCTCATGATCCGGCAATGTTTCAAAATGGCCATCCGGTCCATTACGGCAAACAAGCTGCGCGCATTTCTGACCATGCTGGGCATTATCATCGGCGTCATCGCGCTGGTTGTGCTCGTGTCCCTAACGGACAGCGCCAGCGGCGTCGTACAGGACAAGCTGGAATCTCTCGGCACCAACATGCTCTCCGTAACCGTCAGCGACGATAAGGGACGGCCCGTCAAGCCGGACGACCTGTGCAATCTGATGAATGAGAATATGATCGGTCTCGCCGCGCCGATTGCCCAGTCCTTCGGCACGATCAAAAGCGGTCACAATGAAAAGAACGCCATTCTTTACGGCACAACGGCCGCCTATCTCGACATTCAGAACCTAGAGCTCCAGGATGGACGATTCCTGAAAACAGCCGATATCAACAACAACCTCTATGTAGCCGTTCTGGGCGCGGATGCCGCCGAGAAACTATACGGAAAAGTTGGGGACGCGGTAGGACAGTCTCTTCTGATTGATGGCCGCACCTTTACCGTTGTGGGCGTATTGGCGGAATCCAATTCCATGATGACTGGCATGATGAGCGTCATGACCGGCGGTGCGATTACGGCCTTCATCCCTTACACGGTGCAATGCCGCATGAACGGCATGGCGTCCAACATCAAAAACTTCTATGTCACGGCCTCCGACCCAAGTCTACTGGATAAAGCGGAAGCCCGCCTCAACGATATTCTCATGTCCCGTTTCCGTCAGGACACGGACGCCTTTTCCATCACCAACATCTCCAGTCTTTTGAAGGTCATGGACACCATCACAAGCATCTTCAATATCCTCTTGGGCGGTATCGCCGGTATCTCCCTGCTGGTCGGCGGCATCGGCATTATGAACATCATGCTGGTGTCCGTATCGGAGCGTACGCGGGAGATCGGCATCCGAAAAGCCATTGGCGCCGGTCAATTCTCCATCCTGATGCAGTTTTTGCTGGAAGCGCTCATCCTGTCTGTTATGGGATGTATCATTGGCGTCATTCTCTCCTGGGGAATTTTGAACCTTATCAACCTCTTCGCAAGCAAATATATCACTTTCCATCTCTCCGCATCCGTGGTGGGTCTAACGGCCGTCATCGTGATCTTCATCGGGGTGGTCTTCGGCCTCTATCCGGCCAGAAAGGCCGCCCGGATGAATCCCATCGACGCGCTGCGTTACGAGGGATGAAACTCTGATATTTACGCCAATACTCGCTTCAGATGCGCGTAGCGGGGCAGGGAATCCACGGTCGGACGCTCCGGCGCGCCTTGAATCAGCGGCAGAACATAGTCAATAAAATCATCGGTCACAAAGTTCCCGTCCGGTGTAATCCAGTTCAGAGGCACCTTTTTTTCCGCGTTAGCAACATCGGTGAGCGGAATCAGCTTCGTCCGGCAGACGTAATGCCCATTCTCATTAGCCCGCTCGAAGGCCACCATCTTGCCGGTCTCGCCGGCAAGAGCGCTCTCTACGGCCACGCGGCCGGCCATCTCCGCCTCGTCCAGGTCGGCTTTTGAGGCTAAATGCGCACCGCAGCGCTGCAAAAGCGACAACTCGATGCCCCGCACTTTGGAGCCGGTATGCTCCTGGACGATCTGCGACAGCCGGGCGGCAAGTCCGCCAAGCTGGGCATGGCCAAAGCCGTCGGTGGCGCTGGCCCTTGCTTCGGACACAAAGGTACCGTCTGCAAAGTGGAGCCCCTCGGACACCGCCACCAGGCACTTGCTGGTATCGCGGTAAACGCGGTCCACATCCGCAAGAAACTTATCCAATTCGAAATTCAGCTCGGGCAGATAAACCAGGTCCGGACCGGCGCCGTACCTGGAAGCCAGCGCAGCACTGCCGGAGAGCCATCCGGCGTGACGGCCCATAATCTCGATAATGGTGATTTGGCCGGTGGGGTAGACCCGTGCGTCCTTGGATATCTCCATGCAGCTGGTGGCAATATATTTCGCCGCGCTCCCGAAACCCGGGCAGTGATCCGTTCCGAACAGGTCGTTATCAATGGTCTTGGGGATGCCCATCACGCGGCAATCCCAACCGGACTTTTCCATAAAGCGGTTAATCTTGTCGCAGGTGTCCATCGAGTCGTTGCCGCCGTTGTAGAAAAAATAGCGGACATTATGTTTTTTGAATACTTCCAGAATTCTCTGGTAATCCTTGTCGTCCTTGTTGGGGTCCGCCATCTTATAGCGGCAGGAGCCAAGCTCCGAGGACGGGGTATTTTTCAGCAGCGCTAGCTCCGCAGGATCTTCCTTTCCCATGTCGTACAGCTTGTCCGCCAGCACGCCGGTAATGCCGTGATCCGCCCCCAGCACTTGTGTGATTTCCGGGGCGGAAAGGCCCGCTTGAATTGCACCATAAGCGCTCGCATTGATGACAGCTGTCGGGCCGCCGGATTGACCGATTATGCACGTTCCAGTGAGTTTGTCCATTATTTCTATAGCCTCCGCTGTTGTATTGCTTTCGATTTGTCCTATTGATAATATCACAACCTCGGTGTAAAATAAAGAGGAATTCTATAAGGAGTGGATATTATGCCTATCGTTACCAGTAAGGAAATGTTTGAAAAAGCCTATACGGGCGGCTATGCCATAGGCGCTTTCAACGTCAACAACATGGAAATCGTTCAGGCCATCACCGAAGCGGCGGCCGAAGTCAGGGCTCCGCTGATTCTGCAGGTTTCCGCGGGCGCGCGGAAATATGCCAAACACGTCTATCTGATGAAGCTCGCCGAGGCCGCCGCGGCCGGCACGCGCCTGCGCATCCGCCG
>Ga0183099_1000598_pt1 | contig 25069 bp, 27 predicted proteins | sample Biomet1_FD_127788 | JGI IMG/M metagenome (GOLD analysis project Ga0183099, IMG submission 127788) | Microbial communities from bioreactor (seeded with anoxic lake sediment) at LBNL, California, USA - Biofuel metagenome 1 | ecosystem: Engineered > Bioreactor > Anaerobic > Unclassified ...
ATTTTCGTCGTAGATACCGTTTTTCTGCATCTCCTCCGCCACCGTGATGCCGTCGATGGGCCATTTTCGTCGTAGATACCGTTTTTCTGCATCTCCTCCGCCACCGTGATGCCGTCGATGGGCCTGGCATAGGTAAACATGGAGCAGATGGTCTCAAAGATCTCCCGGTTCTGGCGGAGGTAAAAATCCTCCGGCCGCAGCTTATCCACAACCTCTTTCACGCAGTCCGGGTCGATCAGGATGGAACCCAGCACCGCCTGCTCCCCCTCCAGGGAGTGGGGCATCTGCCGCAGCAGCAAATCTTCGACAGCCATGGAAAATCACCTCCGGGAATGTTCTGGATTCATTGACGCACCGTCATTTTTTCTCTGGATCTTATATGGAATATCTCTGCGCCGGAATACGTGAGCGGGCGCGCTTATTTTTCCTCGTAGACGGACACGAACACTGTCCCGGTCACTTCAAAGCCCAGCTTCGCCTTGACCTGGTAGCTGCCGAACGCCTTGATGGGGTCCTCCAACACCAGCTTCTGCTTGGGGATTTCCACATTGTACTGCTTCATCAGTCCCTCGGAAATCTCCTTGGTGGTGACGGCGCCGAACAGCCGCCCGCCGCTGCCGGCCTTGGCGGTGATCTTCACCATGCACTCCTTCAGTTTTTCCGCCGTGGCCTCTGCCTCGGCCTTCTGACGCTGCTCCTCGGCCCTGCGCGCCTTCTCCTTCAGGTTCATGGTATTGATGGCGTCCGCCGTAGCGGCGGCGGCCAGCTTACGGGGCAGAAGGAAGTTCCGGGCGTAGCCCTCGGAGACCTCCACCATCTGGCCCTTCTTTTCCTGGCCCTTTACGTCCTGCAGCAAAATCACTTTCATTGGTACCTCTCCTTATTTGTTCATCCCATGGGAATCTCTATTATTTTTCCAGATATGCGTCGATAGCCGCCATAAGCTGCTCCCGTACCGTTTCCGGATCACTGTTTTCAACACGTCCACCCGCGGTAGTGGAATTGCCTCCGCCGCCAAGCGTCTCCAGAATCACCTGCACGTTGATGTCTCCCAAAGACCGGGCCGACATCAACACGCCGTCTCCGTCCCGATAGACCACGAATGATGCCTTCACACCCTTCAAGGTCAGCAGCTCGTCGGCTGCCTGAGCCGCGGCGACCCGCTCTACGCCATCTTCCTGTACCGCGGCGATGGCAATATCGTCCCGGTACATCTCCGCCTGACGGATAACGTCATACCGGGAGACCATTTCACCCAGATCGCTCTGGAACAGCTTTTGAATGTCGCTGGTATCCGCTCCGGCCCGGCGCAGAAACGCCGCCGCCTCGAACGTTCTCCCTCCGGTGCGCATGGAAAAATGCTTTGTATCCAGTACGATGCCCGCCAGCAGCGCCTCGGCCTCCTCGCCCAGCAGATCGCTGGGTTCCACCAGATACTGCAAAAGCTCCGTCACCAGCTCCGAGGCAGAGGACGCATAGGGCTCGTGGAAATTCAACGCTGCGTTTTCGATGTAGCTGGCGGCCCGGCGGTGGTGATCGATGACCGCCACTCGGTTGCAGGACTCCAGCAGCACTGGGCTTTCCACAAAGTCCGGTCGGTTGGTGTCCACCACGATCAACAGGGCCCCCGGCTGCATCCGCAAAAGGGCCTCGTTGCCGCTGATAAACACGTCGGTGTACTCCGGCCGTGCCCGCAGCTTTTCCAGCACGGCCTCCGCCGCGTTGTGATTCAGGTCGATGACCACCTGAGCCCGCTTACCCAGTTTCCGCGCGGCGCTGCAAAGGCCCGTCGCCGCGCCCACGGTGTCCATGTCCGCAAAGCTGTGTCCCATAATAAAAACCTGCCGTGCGTCATCCATCAACTCACTGAGGGCATTGGCCATGACCCGGGACTTCACCTTGGTGCGCTTTTCCGTGCTCTTGGTTCGTCCGCCGTAGAACTCAAAGTCCAGTTTGCCCCGAACCACCGCCTGATCTCCGCCGCGGCTGAGAGCCATCTCCAGTGACAGCGAGGCGTTTTTATAAAGCTCCGCCATGCCGTCGGCATCCCTGCCCACGCCGATGGAGAGCGTGGGATGGGAATTTTCTCCGCCGATCTCGCGCATAGTATCCAGCACGGAGAACTTCTCCCCCACCAAACGGGCGTAATCCCGATTCTCCATCAAAAGAAGATAGCGATCACGGTTCGTTTTTACCAGCATTCCCGAATCTGCCGCCCACCGGCTCAGCCTTTCGTCGATCTGCGCCTGAATGGCGCTGCGCTGCGCTTCGCCACTGACCTTCATCAGGTCCTCGTAGTTATCAACGTTCAAAATTGCCACCACGGGCCTGGAGGTCTCAAACTTCTCCCGCATGGCGTCGTATTCCGTTGTGTCCACCCAGTAGGTGGTGGCCACCAGATTCTGTGTACCGTCCCGGTCTCTGGCCCGGACGAGACTGCCGTACACCCGGAAACGGCGGTTGTTCATTACCACCCGGCCCGGGCATTCCTGCTTTCCCTCCAGCAGCCACTCCATCGGCAGGTCCGGCACCGTATCCTCCACCTTGATCTCAAACAGGTGCTCCCGCACCCCAGCCAACTGTAAAAAATCCTCATTGCTCCAGATGACCTCGCCTGTGTCAGGCCGGAAGACCATGATGGGCAGGGGCGAATTGATGAGGGTGGATTTGCTGGCGGCGTCCACACTGCCGGTCAGGCTGTTGATATACTGCAAAATTCCCTGCTTCCGCTTTTTGGTGCTGGAGCGGAAAAAGCAGTACATCGCTATCGTGACTGCGGCCTCAGCCGCCGCCAGCATGGGCTTGAAGGGGACGGCGGCCACTGAAAACAACAGCATACACAGGAAATAGAGTTTCAGGTTCGGTTCCAGCAGCCGAGAAAACTTTTTATTCATGTTGATTGATCTCCTCCGGCGCACCGCGCCGCCTGCTAATGCGAATACATACTGATAGATTTTATAAGTATACCACCCCTTCTCTTTTCGGGCAACATTTTTTCGTTTTTGGTTTTGGCATCTTGGGTGTCCCGTGAATTGACTTCATAGCGGCTATCTGACGTCGGGCAAAACGGTTATGGACACAGCCATCATCAACGCGCCCAGTTCCACGAAAATAGAAAAAAACGCGCGACCCTGAAATGCGCCAGACGAAAGAGGTCACGGGTATAAGGTCTATTGTGCCCTTTTTAAGAAAAAAGTTGAAAAATGGGTGTACAAAACCTCGTCGACTCATTGTGAAGATTTTCCGACATTTTTGTCAACTCTTTCATGCTATTTCATTTCGTTTTTAATTTTATATTTGGCTGACTTAATAGCAGGGGCTTGCAACTTTCCAAAAAGTGTGTCATAATAATTGCTCAGACGATCGGCAGTATTGGATAATGAAATATGGAGGGTTATCGAAGAGGTCATAACGGGGCTGATTTGAAATCATGTGCGATTTGCGGAAGTCTATTTAGCGGAAGCCTTGATTTATCAGGCTTTTTCAGGTATTATCATCAAATGAATATTGTTAGTTTTCTCCAACAGTTCTCCCCAAAAATTTGAGCTGTTTGAGTAGCTATATATACGGAGCGGTATCGAAGTGGTCATAACGGCCCTGACTCGAAATCAACACGGTTTGCTACCCGCCAAAGAGCCTCAAACCCGCATGAATCAAGGACTTTTCGGCATCCGGATTTCTTAGATTTGAGGCATACGCTCACAGTTTGCTCACAGTTTTCAAAAAATGGCGTTTCCCCGCTTATGCGGTTAAATAAATATGGAGGGTTATCGAAGTGGTCATAACGGGGCTGATTCGAAATCAGTTTGACGGCAACGTCACGTGGGTTCGAATCCCACACCCTCCGCCAAAATTGTCTGAAAAGTCCGGAATTTCCGGACTTTTCAGCGTTATTATGCATATTCTCAGAGTTTATAAGGGAGTAAGCTTTGATCAGACTACAAAACGCTCACCATCACAGGTGGGCGTTTTGCTTTGCAATGTGATTACTTCATACCCGAAGCTTCCGATGGGTATAACCTGAAAACTGGCGTTCTGATTTTACCGGATGCGTAGCTCTTTTCAGATATTCTTCAATCGCATCCTCAGCAATCCATACCCTGCCACCTGGTTTTCGCTGGATATAGGCTAAGTAGCCACCCTGCCGTTCTTCATCCAATTTGACCAAACTTATATTCAGCTGAGCAGCAGCCTCTTTTCTTGTGAACAGTGTCCTCATTCTGACACCCCCTTTGCTTTCCTGGCTGCAAGCCATTTTTGATACTCGACTTCATTTTTCGGATGCGAATAAAATTCTTTAGCAGCCTCAAGCGTTGCTATGGCCAGATCATCGCGGACATGATCAGGGATGGAATTCAAGTCAATGTGAATATGATCCGTTCGCTCGTACACAACGCCTTTATCCTCGAAGCTCTCTTCAGGTTCGGTACCATCCAGCTTCACCACCACCATATACTGCGGCGGTTTCGTTTTGCTTTTATACGCGGATGATTTATTTTCCCTCTCCGGCGACAATCGCTTTTCTTGTCTTTTTTCCATTACTATGACCTCCTAAAAAATATTCGGCGTATTGCCATTTCCAGCTTATCACCGACAAATACGAAAGGACAGCCGTCCTTGAAGGGCGGCTGTCTGCTATTAGTGGCTATTTCTGGCGTACAAGGCAATCCGTCCTGTGAAGATCCTGAAGCTGTACTATCGCTTAAGTAATGTTGCTTTTTTCTTGCCGCTTTTCATCATACATCGCCCTATCAGCTCTATCAAAAAAAGCAAGTTTACTGTCTTCATATTGGCTGATGCCGATACTCAATGAAATGTCGTACATTTTATCGGAATTTTCATTTCTTGCCATGAAAGCCTTGACTATTTCACTTTTTAGTCCCTCAGCCTCATTCTTATTTTCAAAACGCGCAATTATGGCAAACTCATCTCCGCCATACCTCGCGAGAAAAACATCATGTGTCTTGCATACTTTTTTCAGAATATTCGCTGTTTCTTTTAGTGCCTGATCGCCTTCATAATGCCCATAGGTGTCGTTGATCTGTTTAAAAGAATCTATATCGCACATAAACAGATATATATTTCCACAATTTTTATGCTGGCCCGATACCTCGTCCAAATAACTGTCAAATTTATACCAATTATTCAACCCGGTAAGTTTGTCTGTTGAAATCTGGTGTCCCTGCTCATTCACGTATATCACAAATAACGGAAAAGCGCAGCATGGCCAAACTGCAGGTACATCACTCCTAAAACCTGACAAGATGACGCCTGCAATGGGGAAAAACAGGGAAACCAGCATTGCGATATCCGAGCCTCTTTCCCGGCGGTTTTTTGTTGATTTGTGGTGCCGCAAAATCTTTGCTGAAGCATACAAAAGATAAGCTGCGGGAAACACTACAACGAACACGTAGTATTTGCCATATTGAATCAAATTACTTTGCTCCAGCGAAAGCACCTTATCCGTAGTAATCGACAGAACTGCCATCAGGATGCTCGCTGATAACGGCAGCAACAGCAGGCATTTTATTTTTGCGCTCTTATTCGCCCATCTGTCGTGCAATCTTTCTTCCACATATAGCAGCCAACGGAAAGCGACGACACAGACCATGATGATAACGCAGGAATCGATTGTTCTATTAATCTGCCAGGAATACTTTATTGAGGTTCCGCTGAACCATTCCCGCAGGCAATCAAGTACGGTTCCGCACAAAACGCGGATTACAATATTTCTAAAGCCGATATTCTCGGTTCCCTGTTCGGGGCTTTTGCACATTCGGTAAAGAATAACGCACAGCAAGAGTATGCAGAAAATGTCAAATTCAATGTATACAAATTTTATATTAACGATCATATCTACTATTTCCTTATACATATATAGGAGCCGAAGCGAGGATTTGGATCATTCCTCATCCTCGCTTTTCTTTTTTTCTGACGATAATGGAACTATTTTTAATTCCGGCTCAGGTTGGCTGATGTAAAGCTCCTCGCACTCCTGCTGCGCTGTGATCAGAATATTGACAGCTTTCTCCGAGGCCCGAAACAGTTTCAAATACAGTTCTTTATAATCTGGCATTGGTGAACACCTCAATATAATATTTTATGCGTTTTTCGCATAAAAGTCAATATGCGGTTACCGCATAACATACAATATCTTCGAGGTGAGGATATTGTATCAACATGTTAAAGATCTGAGAGAAGATAAAGATTTAACTCAACAACAAATAGCGGAACTGCTTAATATCAGCCAAACGACCTACTCCAGATATGAGGGTGGTGTACTTGATATTCCCAGCTCATCGTTGATTTCTTTGGCTAAATTTTACAAAACCAGTGTTGATTATCTTTTGGATTTAACCAATAATAAAACACCATATGATAAGTAACGTCACAGCGACATGGAACCGAACGCCATGCCGCTGTTTTGCTGCTCCGCGCAAAGCTCCTCCAGCAGCAGGCGGTGTGCTTCTGATTTTACCGAAATACGCTGCCCCTCCGGTGAGGACAGATATTCCGCCAGGGATTCTTTCGAGATCAGGTTCACGCCGTAATAAGTAACGCCTCTTACATGGCCGAGCTGAAGCCAGCGGTTCATGGTTGTTGTTCCATAGCCGCAGAGGGCCTCCGCCTGCTTCACTGTGAGCATATCCGGCGCGTCTTGACAGCGGTCTATAAGCAGAGAAAAAAGCGCTTCACTGTCAAGGTAAGTATACGGTTCGCTGTGGCTGCCGCTGGAGAAAGAGCCGTGTGGAATCACCGCGTCCAACTCTCCGGCATTCCGCCTGGTTAGAAAATTAATTACATCCTCCAGCAGAATCCGAAAGCGCCGTGTCTGCTTACCGGAATCCTCGCAGGGAATTACACCATGCTCCAGTAGCCACAGCGCCTTGCGCTTGCTGATATGGCAGATGCGGTAAAGCTGATCCATGGAAATCGTTTCGGGGTATTCCTCCCGTAAAAAATCGTAGTCCATATGCGCCTCACATCGACATGGTCATACTGAACCCTTGTTTTTCCTCCGCGCTTTCTTCCTGCTCCTCCGGCGCGAAGGCCAGGGCGATGGCTTCCGCCGATTCCTGCTTGGAGTTGAAATCCAGATGGGAGTAAATATCGGCGGTGGTGGCGAAAGTGGAATGTCCCAGCCAATCCTGAATCTGCTTCATTGGGATGCCCTGGCTGAGCAAGAGGCTGGCACAACTATGTCGGAGGTCGTGAAATCTTATGGGACGGAGCTTATGCTGTCGCAGCAACAGCTTGAAATGATCAGTGACATAGTTGGGACGAAAGAGCATTCCCATTTCGTCCACGCAGACATAGTCCTCGAAATCCTGACAGTAGGAGCTTTTGAACAGTGCCCGGTATTCCGACTGCTTTTTCTCCTGTTTGAACAGAAGTTCCCGCATGGCGGGAATCAGCGGCAGGGTGCGGAAGCTGGACTTGGTTTTCAGCTTGTCCTCGGCGAAGATTTTGGGTTTGCCGTCCACCTTGCCCTCGGTAACCTTGTGGTTTATGGAGATGGTGCCCCGGTCAAAGTCAATGCTGCTCCAGCGGATGCCCAGCACCTCGCTTCGGCGCAAACCGTAGTAAGCCGCGAGCTGAATAACCGCCGCCATGGAATCGTCCTTTGTGGCGCTAAACAGCGTGGAAAGCTCCTCCTTGGAGTAAAAGCTGGCCAGGTATTTGCTCTTTTTAGGCCTGTCAACCTTGTCCGCCACATTCTCCGTGACCAGATCATTTTTTACGGCATACTGCAAGGCCTTGCGGACAACTGCGTGGTAGTGAATCACGGTGTTGGCATTACAGCCGTCAGCGAAAATGGACTGGTGGAGCTCCCGAATGTGCTTGGGCTCCAGCTCATCCAAGCGGAGCTTGCGCGCACGGAAAAAGCCGTCCAGCCGCGCGGTAATCAGGCTTTTATAGCTCTCGTAGGTCGTGCGCTCAATCGTTGGCGCGGTTAGCTCCAGCCATTCCAGCAAGAAATCGGCAAACAGGGGTGACTCTTTTTTTGCCCGCTCGTTCTTTATCTCTGGGCTCTCATAATTGCGGATCAGCTCATCCAGCGCGGCTTGCGCCTTTCGCTTGTTGCCTTTCACAGGAATATGCAGAGCATGATATTTTTGCTTTCGCTTCCCGGTCTCGTCATAAACGTTGAGAATGGCGGTATACATCCCGTCTCTTTCCTTAAGACTGCCCGTAATCGGGCGATCATTCTGTGTCATTTCTACCCTCCCATCAAAAAGCGTTCGCTCAAGGTTGTGTGATGTTACCTTGGGCGAACGCATTTTTCAAGTCATTTCCTCTGAAAAGTTTTCTATACCGAATTGCCGCACAAATAGTCGATCACCGTTAGCTTGGGCACGCGGTAAATCCGCCCCATACGGACGCTCTGCAGCCGGCCGCTTTGAAGCAGCTCGTATGTTTTGCGCCGCCCGATTCCCAGCATTTCCTGTACCTGCTGCGGTGTCAGCGCGTCGGGGTATTCCCGGAACATCACGCTATACTGCCGCGCCATTTTTTCTTCTCTGCCCATAATTAGTCCTTCCCCTCTTGACAAGCGTAATGTAATTGTATATTATAATTACAACAATTACATGTGTCTAATATATAGACGATGAGAAAGGCAAAAACGGTACTGATGGGAGGAAAAAGTTTTGAAAGAAAAAACAGCAGCTGATATCCGGGAAGAAAAATTGAATGAACGGCTTACAGAGCTGGCCGAACAGGGCAACTGGACCGGTGTACTTAAAGTGCTGGACGATTACGACACCAACAATGAACGGCGGCATTCGGATCATCGCGCCGACATGGACGTGACTATAGTTGACCGCGGTCCGGAGGAGGGCGAATGCTACCGTGTTGCCGATCTGCTGAAGCTGAGCTGCTGGGAGGATTGGGATGACATCATCTTTTCTCAGAAGCCGGAGGATTTGCACCAGTTGGTGGAGGAATACCCAACCAGCGCGGCGCTGGAGGAGCTTAGCTCGAGGCAAAAAGAAATTCTTTTGGAAAACATTGTGTACGGAACGACTACCCAAGAGCTTGCTGACAAGGCCTGCTGCACAGTCCGCAATATCACTAAGCAGCGGCAGAAGGCCCTGGAGCATGTACGGTGGCTGGTGACCGGCAATAGCGGCGAATGCTATCCCGATACCGCCGCAATCATTCTCGGCTGGATAGTGATCCCGACTTTCATGCTGGGCTGGGAAATTTCAAAGAGGATTTATCCCAAGATCAAAAGGGTTTTCGTTTCGGCGGCATAAATGCAAAAAAAGACCGCTGCATCTTGCAACGGCCACTGAAATATGGTAAATTAATTACAAGAATTACATGGAGGAATTATCATGGACTTGAAAGCCATGTTCCCCAATCTGAATACCATGTGGGTACGCTGGTCTGCGTATGAAATCGCGGACTACCATGGCGTCAGCTATCTGATGCCTTCTCCCGGCTCGGAAGCGTTCCAGTATAACTGCGCCGAGCAGCCGGAAATATTGGTTGCCGACGCTTTGGAACTGGGACGGCAGATCACGGAGAACGCTGACGACGTTGACCGCCCGTGTGCCGCGTTTGCGGCCCGTCATGGGCTTTTGGGGCTGGGCGGCGGCAAAGACGCAGGCCCCTTCTCAAGCGGCGACGTGGCCCCGTGTTACCGCCCCGTGAACGAGAAGGATTATGGCGAGGAAATTGAGCGCTTCAAAACAGAGTTGCAGGCGCTGTATCAGCATTTCCTTTCTACCCGAGACGGAGCCGCAGCCTTCGACACGATACCTGCTATAACCGGCAGTCTCAGCTATAAGCTGACTTCCGGCCAGACGCCGCAGCTTGTTTGGAAAATGGACAGTCTGCAGAGCGTTCTTCACTTTGCGTATGCTGCAATTGTGACCGATCCTTCCGCGCCCCTCAAGCTTTGTAAAAACTGCGGTAAGGTTTATCACAACCCTCATGCCAAAAGCGAATTCTGCGGGGTAAAGTGCAGGAACTATTACAATGTGAAAGCGTTCAGGAAAAAGGGATAGAAGAAGAACAGGCTGCGCAAATATTACAATAGATTGGCGCAATAAAGAGCCAAAGAGAGGTAGAAAAATGAGCAGCTTACAACAATTTGGCGGCGATTGGACAATTGAAAAACTTGAAATTCTAACAGGCTATCTTGATGCATACCTGACTGCGTTAAAAAACATGAAGTTCAAAAAAATATATATTGACGCATTTGCAGGTACTGGCGCAATTACCACCAGAGATGAAAGCAAAATCCTCGCTGGCTCGGCAAAAAGGGCGTTAATGGCAGACAATAAATTTGACCATTACTATTTCATAGAAGCAAACAAAAAGAAAGCAAGCGAATTGGAAAAAATGATTGCAGATGAGTTTCCAGATCTGCAGCATATTACCACGGTATATTGCGGCGATGCAAATGCTCGGCTTACGCAAATATTACAAAATATAGATTGGCGCTTTAATCGAGCGTTACTGTTCTTGGACCCTTGCGCAACAGAGGTGGAGTGGACAACCCTCCAAGCTGTTGCATGCACAAAAGCAATTGATGTATGGTATCTATTTCCGTTCTCGGCATTAAATAGAATGCTTTGTAAGGATGGAAAAATAGACAAGTCGTGGGAACAGTGTATCGATAAACTCCTTGGAGATTCTGGATGGCGAGAGGAATTCTATGAAGAGGACATGCAACTGAACTTTTTTGATTCGCCCGGTGTCATAAAAGATGCATCTACCGATCACATGCAAAAATACATTTTACAGAGGCTCGGAACAATTTTCTCAAAAGTCGCATCCAATCCCCGGATATTGAAAAACGAGAAAAATTCCCCGCTTTTTTTGTTTTGCTTTGCTATTGCCAATCCGAGCCCAAAAGCCCAAACGCTGGCACTTACAATTGCTGAATACATTTTAGGGAAAAAGAGGTGAGCATCATGATGCAACTAAAATACATGGAGCGCAAATCTATGCTCTATAAAACAGGCGTCGAATATGGCGATTATACTATGAACCATGTTTTGGGCTGCTCTCATGGCTGCAAATATCCGTGTTACGCTTTTCTGATGGCAAAACGCTTTGGCAAGGTATCATCATATGAAGAATGGTGTTCCCCTGTTTTGGTAAGCAATACGCTGCCATTGCTTGATAAAGAAATTCCAAAGCTGAAATCAAAAATTCAGTCTGTCCAGTTGTGCTTTACTACAGACCCGTTTATGTATGGGTACAATAAAATTAAAGAAATGAGCTTGGCTGCAATTCAAAAGCTCAATGCAGCGGGAATAAAATGCACGGCGCTTACAAAAGGCATTCTGCCAATTGAGTTAGCAAACTGCTCCAAAGATAATGAATACGGTATCACATTTGTTTCGTTGGATGAAAACTATCGGGAACGCATGGAACCGGGAGCCGCGCCTTATGCAGATCGGCTTGCCGCTCTCCGAGCTCTGCATGATGCGGGGTGGTAAAACGTGGGTTAGCGTTGAGCCTTATCCTACGCCGAACCTGATTGAGCAAAACATCACGGACATCCTTAAAGCAATTTCTTTCACCGATAGAATTATTTTCGGACGGACAAATTACAGCAAGCAGATTTCTGAGTATACACAGAACAAGCAATTTTATAACGAGCAGGCGGCGACCGTCATTGCATTTTGCAACGCTCACAATATTGCATTTCACATAAAACATAAAACAATAACGGAGGCGGCAAAATGAGCTTTCTTGAAAGAGCACTCAAAGATGGTTATGCCAATATTACTGGCCCGGATGGAAAGAAAAAAATAACGTATGTTACTTCTGACAATCATAGTGAAAATTATGAGGACCCGGAAGAAAAAATCCGTGCCGAATACTGGGCCGAGCTAATCTACCAATACGATTATCCTGCGAGCCGTGTCAAAGTTGAAGTCGTTATCCCGGACAGGTTACCGACCGACAGAGCTGATATCGTTGTTTTCTCCGACGATGATTGCAAGCGTCCTTATGCAGTAGTCGAGTGCAAAAAAGATGGCGTTACGGATGCAGAGTTTAATCAGGCAATTGAGCAGGGCGTTGGCAATGCGACTTGGGTGAAGCTCCGAGCGGAATATGTGGTCATTATTGCTGGCAGCACACGCCGTGTGTTGGACTTCACTGATAATTTTGGCGTGTTTGAACGTGAGCAGAATATTATAGCCGATCTGCCAAAGTCCTATGGAAAGCCACAGGAATTCCGCTTTTATAAAGGCGCTATCAATGCCGATGGTGAACCTGCTGCCGACATTGCGCCCGTTTCGCGTGAAGACTTGATCGTCACGATCAAAAAGTGCCATCAAACTCTGTGGGGCGGTGGACGTCTCTCTCCTCCCACGGCATTCGGCGAGCTCTGCAAATTGATTTTTGTTAAAATTAGCGACGAGCAGAAGGCTCGGAAAAACGGCGAGCCATACCAGTTCCAAATTAAAACGCACGAGCCCTCTTCCAAACTTGCCGAGCGTATCAACAAACTATATGATGAACAGAAGACCAAAGACCCAGAGGTGTTTACCGAGTCCATCAAGGTGGATGACCGGGTACTGCGCACCGTCGTGTCGCATTTGGAATCCATCAACCTGAACAAAACGGATTTGGATGTTAAGGGCGTGGCCTTTGAGCAGTTCATGGACGGGTTCTTCAAGGGTGACTTCGGCCAGTATTTTACTCCACGGCCCATCATTGAATTCGCCGTGCAGATAATGTTGAGGAAGGATAAATATTCGCCGGAAGGCCTCGATATTAACGAGTGGGATGTTCTTGACCCAGCTTGTGGCTCCGGCGGTTTTCTCCTTCACGCACTTGATTTCATGCGCAAAGAAGCAGACAAATATTATAATAAGCAAACAGAGGACGCTGATCACAAAAAATATTGGCATGACTTTGCTTCCAAGCACCTCTATGGCATCGAAATCAACGATGAAATTGCCCGCGTTGCCAAGATGAACATGATTGTCCATGATGATGGGCACACCAACGTCATTAGCTTTGACGCGCTTGATAGCATTGCCAAAATGCATGACCATAATCGGAACTTTGGGAAGAACAAATTTGATTTAATTCTCACTAATCCGCCCTTTGGTTCCACGATCAACAAGGCAGAAAAGCCGTATCTGGAGGGCTATGAACTCGGCAACACTTACGATACCAAGGGTAAAAAGAAGCCTCGGAAAAACCAGAGTTCCGAAATCCTTTTTATTGAACGCATTTGGGAATTCCTGAAGCCTGGTACCGGCAATGCCGCGATTGTTTTGCCGGACGGCGTGCTCACCAACAGTTCGTCCCAGTATGTGCGTGATTTTATTCTCGAAAAGTTCCAACTGCTTGCAGTTGTGAGCTTGCCTCAGTGCGCCTTCGCTCACTTTGGCGCGGGCGTAAAGGCATCGCTAATCTTTGCCCGTAAGAGGAAAGCAAATGAGAAGCCAAACGATGATGAGGCTATCTTTATGGCTGCGCCCGAACTGATCGGCTATGATGCGACCGGCCGCACTACGGAATCCCAGTTGCCGGAAATCATCAAGCAATATGAAGAATTTCTGAAGGACGCAACGCCTTTTTTCGTATAACCCCCGGTGCGAATGACCTTTGCGTCTTCGCCGTCAAACGGGGGGAAATAGGCCGCAGATTTGATGTCAGACATACACTGTTTAGTCTTCAAACAGTCGCAAGAGAACTTAAAACAATGTCTCTTGGCTCATTATGTTTAGAAGAGCCTTGTTACGGAACATCTGCAACAGCAATTGAACGAACTAATGATGAGCAGCCCAAATATATTCGGATTACTGACTTTGATGATTTTGGAATTGAAGCGGATCACGTTTATATGACAGCAGAGAATTATTCTTCAAAACATATGCTGAAGAGCGGTGACATACTCTTCGCGAGAACCGGAGCTACCGTAGGAAAAACTTATTATTATGATGGGTCAATTGGTGATGCAGTTTTTGCAGGATACTGTATTCGCTTTCACTTTGATTCAAAAAAGGTAATTCCAAAGTTCGTTTATTGGTATACCAAGACAAAAAATTTCTCAGCATGGGTGAAAGGAATTCAACGGCCATCTGGCCAGCCCAACATTAACAAGGAAGAATATAAGTCATATAAGATAACTCTTCCAACCGCCGAGAAACAAGCTGCGCTGATTGCACTTATGGATGTTGCAGTGAAGAAGCGTGAAAATAGGCTTCAGGAGGCTAACAAAACCTTGACTGAACAAGGTATGTTTATTCTTAACCGACTAAATATCAAAATGCCGATTTACTCAGAGCAACTTGCATGTGCAGTTAGACTTGCTGATATAAGGGCCGATAGAACATTTAGTTCTGATTATTACCATCCCGAACGAATCTCCCTGATTCATATGATGCAATCTTCCCAGGTAAGCAACACTAAGAAATTGAACTCCGTTGTTGATTTCCATCGTGATATTGTTTCTTCTGGTGAAAGCAAAATGAAGTATCTCGGTTTAGCTGGCGTGGAGAGCAATACTGGCGAGTTAAGTGGTGTGGAAGAAGACGCTGCAGGGCAGGCATTTTCATATCAAAAAGGTGACGTCCTCTACGGACGGCTGCGCCCATATCTAAACAAAGTTTTGCTTGCTGATTATGAAGGAATATGCTCAACCGAGTTTCATGTAATGAGAGTAAAATCAGGAGTTGATCTATTGCCGGAATACCTCGCCGCCATCATGCGCTCCCCTCTTATCCTATCACAGACAAAGCACATGATGACTGGGAACACGCACCCACGCATTTCAAATGACGATGTTCAAAACCTTTTCATTCCTGTGCCTGAAAGGGCGATTCAGCAGGCAATCGTGGATGAATTAGTGAAGCGTGGAGAGGTAGCGCGAGCATTAAAATTGGAAGCAGAACAGGAATGGATCGCCGCGAAAGTGCAGTTTGAGAAAGAATTACTTAAGGGGTGATAAAATATGCCCAATCCAATTTATGGGATTATAGAAAACTGCTACAATAGCTTTTATGTTTTTAGGGGATATGCACCTGCATCATTACTAATTAAGTATTCGGAACCCTACGATTCCTATCAAAGGAAACCAGAAGATGCCCACGTTGAAGACATTGCAAATTTTATCCTTGATGGTCGCTTCGTCTATACTCCGGAAATTGTATTAGCATACTCAATTAGCGATTGGTTTGACAGCGCAATCAATCCCACATTCTGCGGTGGAATGATACATAGCGGCAGTATTAGCCCGTTGGATTTTTTAACTTTCCATAATACAATCCGAGATATGTTGCCATCCCGAACAAGAGTCATCTTGAAAGACAAGGAAAAGGTGTCATTTACTCGAATTATCAGCGGCATTGCTGATGTATCAATGGCAAAATGCACCCTTCCAGATTCGCAAATAAAACCGTTTAGGAGAATTGATGGCAATCACAGGTTGGACGCAATGAAGTTACTTGAAAACAGAAAAGCCGAGTATGCCGTTCCATTTTGTATTATTCTTCTGACTAATGATTACTATAACAACAATTTTGATGCAGTAAAAACGGCACGCGCAGAAATGGAGATATTTCACAACATAAACTCGAAAGCCAAATTGCTGACGCCGATAGAACAATATAATGGGTTGTTTAATCTGTTTTCTGCCGAGGAACTAAAACGTTACGGTGAAGAATTCGGTATTACAAAGGAGTATTTAGATAAACATAGCCAATTGCGCTTTGTAAATCTTTCGGATTTCTTTGATAACATGGCAGATATCGTTCTTTTCTGCACTAAGTTTTTCTTGGATAGAGACTTTACAGTAAATGATGATGATATTGCGGATATTTTCAGTAAGCTGGAGCATACATATTTCGCTGATTACGAAAAAATACGTCACTGCAGAAACCGATTTGCATTGGTTCCCTATGTCTTCTATTGCTTTGAAGGTGGAAAGCAGAAAAATGCCAAGCTAACCGCATATAATACTTGGTTCATTAAAAACAAACTATATAATGTCAAAGACTTTGACCCGGCAAGCATGATTGATGTGTTTAACAGTATCTATGAGATCCGACAAAAGCAGATTTTTGTCGCAATGCCATTCAAACGCGAGCTTGACTTTGTTTTTGAGGCTATATGTGCTACCGTTTCAAAAATAAACCGCGACAACAACATTGAACTGCTTATGCCGATACGTATTGACAAGCAAGTTGTTGGGTTCTCTTATGATATTGTAAATGAGATGCTGAATAAGATTCAAGACGCCGGATTGTTGATCGCTGACTTAACAGAAGAAAACGCTAATGTATATTATGAGGCAGGATTTGCGCAGGGATTGTTGCGTGCAAAGCTCGGTAACACGGCCGAGGTACTTTATCTTATAAGCAATCCGGACGATCCGGTGCATCCGTATGATCCCGCAAAGTTTGACGTGAACCACTATAAAATAATAGGCTATCAGAATGATGGCAATGGAGCCGCGGAATTAAAAACAAAACTTGAGCGTGAATTAAAAGCATTTTATAGTATTTAGGGAGGGCTGTGAATGTCAATATTGGTTATGCCGCGCCGGGCGCTATGTCTACACCTCCACGTAAATTGATCCGGCTGCGGCGTTTTTTTACCGGCGAGGAACCAGCGGGAAATCTTTTGCTTTACTGTTTCAGAGTCAACGTTTCTTGCTGACCCTGCTGTACATAGCGGCTCTTCAGCTCGTCCAACAGCTCCGGTGGAATGGAACTGATGAAATCCTGGTATTCCTGCAACTCATAAATCAGAGACTGGCCCTCCTGTCGTTCCTTCTGCAGCGCCCACTGCGCGCGCTCCGTCTCGCTGCGATACACAGATTGATTCTCCCTTAAAATTTTGAGCTGCTCGTCGTAGGGTTTGAGCTTTGACTCAAAGGCGTTGATCCGAGGATACCAGTCCATCAGCAGTTTCAGCACTTTTTCTTTCTGCTTACCGGCATTAAACGTGCCGATATTTTCAATCTCGGTACGGATCTCAGTCATCTCGTCGGTCAGGCGGTGCGCCTGCTTATAAAGCCAAGTCGGAATGTGCTTCCGCTTGGTAGCGGCGGCGGCTTGGCCACGCTCCAGCTCCGGGAACTCCGCCGACATGTGATCGTGAAACTTGTCCTGCCACTCAATCAATTTGTCACGCCCACCCATAACCTCCTTGGCCGAAAGGCGCTTGTCCTTTGTCAGCGGCACGAAACATATGTGCATGTGCGGATTGTGCTCGTCCATATGAACTACGGCGGAGAAAATGTTTTCCTCGCCAATCTCGCGTTTGAGAAACGCAAGCGCGTGCTCAAAATAAAAACGTACCCGATCCTCCGGCAGCCCGGCGAGGAACTCCGGCGTCGCGGTGATGATAGTGTCGATGAACTTCACACTGTCTTTCCGCACCTTCAATTTTGGATTTTCTTTCTGTGCTTTCTCAATGCGTGTCTGAATCTCACCGTAGTATTGCAGGCCTGGCTGGACGAGATGATAGTTGAGATGAGAACGCTCCCTATCAATGTCGGGGTTGCTGCCATAACGCTCCTTCTTCCGCTCGTGATGCTTTTCGATGGCGGTCGCGGGGCCGCCCTTTCGTTTTTCAAATCTCAAAATCGCGTAGGGCATAAATCAGAACTCCTTTCCATTCAACGATGCTGAGATGTAATCGTCAGCTTTTTTTCACATACCGCCCGCCAATATGAAAACGCGCCCGCGCCGCCTGCCCTGCGGGGCCGACTGCGCGAACACGTTTTCCCGCCCGACAAGAAAGTCCGGCCCCTCAAAGGCGGGCCGGACTTTTTGTCGTGCGTTTGGCTGGCGGTATAACGCACTATACCTTGCCGTTGGCAAGGTGTGCGGCCGGGGACACCCCGGCACCCCGTCGGCGGCTTTGCCGTGCCCGATCCATAAATGTATACTCATACTCGGGCACCGCTTCGCCGCAGGTTTTGCCGCCGTACTCACCCTGCTGTTACTCGAATTCGTCGGCAAAACCCATCGCGCGCCGCGCGGGACGAAGGACGATAGACGAGAGGCTTGGACGAATACGCAGCACATCTCACGCTCTTCTTGACGGAATAAAAAGAGACTGCATCCAAACAAAAAGTTCAGACACAGCCTCTGTTTTATGCAGCCTAAATTCAGCGTATCAATTTTGGATTGTACTCTGGAATGAAGAATGCGCAAGTACTGAGAACGGCAACTCGCCTGTCGCTCTGAATAGAATTTAGCTGTGCGGCAAGCATCTCGACTTGCGCCGGAAGCAGATCATCTCCCGGATCGTTGCCGAGAAGCCACCACGCCTTGCTGATGTTTTGCCCGATGACAATATTGCATTCTTCTTTTGTTGCGGCAAACTTACGATAATCGTGATTCCGGTTTTCCCGATTCACACGGGACTTGTATTCTCCCGCAATCAGCTCATCAAGAGTCGCATAGTAAGAATCAAAGTCCGGATCAGGAATGGACGCCATGTGATAGAACGCTTCCACCATCGGGTAATTGATGTACAGCTTTCCCATATCAGACGATTCTACAAAGTACCTTGCCATACCGCTGATCTTCTCTGGTGTGAAGCCGGGATCGTGCGGATCAAGATCAAATATCAGAAGAATATCAGAATAGAAATTGTCAAACAATGCTTTTTTCGCCGGATCGGGTTCCCGCGATTTCAGCAGCTGGAGCAAGTCCATATCGGCGGGATCGTTGTCCTCAAACATCTCATGATATAGCGTATAGATATTCGTGCAGTAGGAAACGATCTCATATTTGAAGTCAATTTGATAAGCGGATAGCAGCCGCTCCATCAAAGCGACGTCTGTCTTTGCTCCCTCGACCAGCACGAGAATCTTCCGTTTCTCCTCAGCCATTGAATTCACCGCTCATATAGAGCTTCTCCAGATTGTGTCCCTCCCGAAGCTCCCGATCGGTGGCATTGGCAAATGACGTAAGCTCTTCTCCGGTCAAAATGAAGTAGCAGTCCGGACGCATGATGCGATTGGAGAGCAGGTTCGTATTATGGGAAGTGAGGATGGTCTGGAAACCGGACATATGCTCCAGAAGCTCAACAAGCGTTTCCGCCAACTCATAATGATAGAACGCGTCAAACTCATCAATGAACATCAGAGAAACGTCGGAAGAGGTTTTGTACCAATAGAAAAACGTGTAAAGAGCTTTCGTACCGCTGGACGCCACCTTGAAAAATGGCAGCGGTTTTCTGGTATCAAAGTACAGGCGCTTGGTTCCATCAGCATCTTTCTTCGCAACCAGATTTTCTTTAATCCCCGCCTTGTGCAGGAAGGACTCTAACTCCTTAATCATATTCCCTTCGAAAATGAAATCGTAATAGTCCTTGCTGTCTGCCTTGTAACCAATATAACGGTTTTCATCCAGGCTGCGGAACCAGAGCATGTGAGACACAAAGCGCTGCATCCTATAAAGCGGATGATCATCCGGGAGCGCCGAATTGTTGATGGCATATTTCAGGATGGAATCGCTGCCGCGGAAGGAGAGATTCAGTGTTGTGGTCAATTCCTCAAGACCGGCCAGATCTCCGCGGCTATCCTCGTAGTCGTAAGTGAAAAGACGCTTACCGTCAATTGCAACGGATTCGTAAACAAGAGTCTGCTTGTCATTTTTGCGGTAGCGGTAATCCACCTCACCGCCGTCGAACGTGAATACATAATGAAACTCCGCGTATCCGGCTTTGTTGTTGACGTTCAGATAATACTCATATAAGCCCGGCGTCACATTGTTTGTCGTCAGGTGCGATACGATGTCAAAAAGAGCCAAGCCCAGATTAGACTTGCCGACAGAGTTTTTGCCGTAAACGATGATCTTACTGAGCAAACCGTTGGTGACGCAGGAATCATTGAATTTATAATCACGGACATCAGAGAAATCCAACCGAATGGTATTCTCAAAGTTTTTAAAACCCGTAACCTCAAACAACTTTAGCATGGTGCCCACCTACTTTCACCATTATTATACCCAGGGTAAAGCATCAAGTCAACAAATACCGTAATAAAATTACGGATAATCCGGAATTATTTTTCGACATAAAATGATTCGTGGCGCGTTTGCTGTTGATTGCACATTGCTACGATGAAGCACCGCACGGAGTCAACACGGTGGGCGCTCACAGTTTGCTCACACTTTTTCTGAAAATCTGCTAAGCGGCCTATTTTTTTAGAAGCCCTGAAACCAGCGGATTTTTGCCGTCAAACTCGCATGAAATAAGGCTTTTTCTGCGTTTTTAAATGCTCACAAAAACCACTGAGGGACACGCTGGGAAAGCCATTTCCAACGACTCGAAATCAGGTAGTCCAGCAATGGGCTCGTGGGTTCGAATCCCACCCGCTCCGCCAGAAAACCCCCGGTGTTCCTCACTTTTGAGGAACACCGTTTTTTTGCCCTGATAAATCGAAGCGAGATTTGCGAGTTCTCTCCTGATTTTGGAGAGAACTTTTTTATTGTACTATTTCGGTGGCAATTTGTTTGTTTTCTGTGATTTGGGGCGCTTGATTTGAACTATCCATGCCCACATTCAGCCCTTGCAGCATTGCTTCTGCGGAATATATTTTGGAGCTGTAATACAAATGTGCATAAATGTTTGCCGTGGTGGAGAAGTCGCTATGCCCCAGCCATTCCTGAATCTGTTTTATCGGGACGCCGTTGGCAAGTAACAGGCTGGCGAGCTGTGCCTTAAATCGTGGAAGCGGATGACGCGTAGACCGTTCAATTCCAGCAGCCGGACAAAAGCGGTTGTCACATAGCCCGGCTTAATCAGATTGCCATTTCATCTACACAAAGGTAGCCCAGATAATCCGTGTTGTAGCCTGATACAGGTTCTACTGGGAGTCCATGCTTATAATAAATATAATATATAGGACAAATACTATAAAACGGAAAGAGAATTTATGTTCAACATAAACGCATTTGATTTTTTATTGGTTGCGATTCCATGTTTCCTGTGTGTTTTACTCTGTTTTATTAACAACAAACCGATAAAAAAAATGAATCTGCTTGACCTGGGGTTTATTTGTTTCCTGTTGGCCGTTTCGAATGTTTCCATTTCATTTGAAAGGATTGTGAGGAAAAAGCTATGCCAGATAAAAAGGTTCCTGAAAAGCCCGTGGAAAACCAGAAAGCTGCGGCGTGGTCCAATATAGACGAGGTGAGTGAGGACGCTCATACTGCTCGCCCCAGTCTTGAGCAGGTAATGAACGCCAAAAATTATGTGGAGGAAACTGAAAAATAAGAAGCGAGGGGGAACAAAGTGTCCCCCTCGCCTTGTTCTAACTTTGGCTTTGCATCATGCAGAGAGTCTTAATTCACTCTTTTGCAAACTGTTCCGATTGGTCGAAAAGCTTTTTGGCAATATCTGGGAAGGTGTTTTCCCGTTGCAAATAGCGAATCTCGCCTCTCAAAAACTCCTGATAATTTCCCGAGGGCTCCTTTGAATCAAGCTGGAAAAGGTTCTGCCCTTGGTCTTTGAGTCTCGGATCATAGCGGTATAAATGCCAGTATCCGGCTTCCACCGCCTTCTTCTCCTCTGTGATGCTCGTCGCCATTCCGGTTTTGATCCCGTGGTTAATGCAGGGGGCATAGGCGATGATTAAGGAAGGCCCGGGATAGTTTTCCGCCTCCTTCATCGCCCATATGGTCTGATTGACGTCGGCCCCCATAGCAATCTGAGCAACATAAACATTTCCATAAGTGGCAGCCATAAGGCCCAGATTCTTTTTGTTGGTCGTCTTTCCGTCAAAAGCAAATTTGGCCACGGCCCCGACGGGAGTTGATTTGGATGCCTGCCCTCCCGTATGGTGGGCGCGATGCCGTGCTTTTCATAGGCGGTGGTTCCCAGGGAGAAGGCTCCGTCCTCCATCCCCAAGAAGGCGCTGACCGGCAGATCGTCTCCCTCGTTGCGGGCCATCACGTTTTGAACTTTACTGACGAGCTTGGGAATTCGTGAGAGGTACGAAATCCGTCAAAGAAGTGGAGAAAGGGAAGATGGGCGGAGATGGCGGAAAGATGCGCCACACAGCCGAGAGCAAAAGCCTCCTGCGCGTTTGCGGAGGCCAGCATGGAAACACCGGTCTGCCGGCAGGCCATCACATACTGATGGTTGCCGAAGATTGACAGCGCATGTGTGGCAAGGGCGCGGGCTGAAACATGCAGCACACCTGAGAGCAATTCACCGACCATCTTATAGAGATTGGGAACCATCAGGAGTCCCAGCGAAGCGGTAAACGTCGTGGTCATGCCCCGGCTTCCAGAGATCCGTGCATGGCTCCTGCGGCTCCGGCTTCCGACTGCATTTCGGTCACCTTGACTCGCTGCCCAAATATGTTGGTTTTCCCTTGAGCCGACCACTCGTCAACGGCTTTTGCCATTGGCGAGGACGGGGTGATTGGGAAAATGGATGCAACCTCGGTGAAAGCGTAGGCGGCATATGCCGCCGCGTGATTTCCGTCAACCGTAATTCTCTTGTCCAATTAGCTGCCTCCTCAAGTAAAATTATGAAATCTCACCTGATAAAACGGCGCGGACGGCATTCCCGATTTCCTCGTAGCTGGTACAGCGGCAGATGTTGCTCTGCAGCCAGTCATCTATTAAAATATCCGGGGGATTCGGATGGATTGTGGCCAGCGCGTGGCAAACCATAAGAAAGCCGGAGGTACAGTAACCGCACTGAAATCCGAATTTTTCGATAAACGCCTTCTGAATAGGAGCGTCTTTCAGTCCTTCCACCGTGGTAATTTGTTTTCCGATCGCCTCCACGGTCAGCATCAGGCAGGATTTGACCGGCCAGCCGTCTACCAGAACCGTGCACGCGCCGCAGTCTCCGTTTTCACAGCCCGGCTTTGCTCCCGTTAGCCCCAGCTGACCCCGCAGGGTTTCCAGCAGGATATCAGAGGGCGATATGACCACATCCTTAAATTCGCTGTTTATGTTCAACTGAATGACGCTCTTTTCTTTCAGACTGTACATTTCAAACACCTTTCATTGTGTCCAGAATATTGAGAATGGTTTCCTTTAAAACAAATCTCCGGTATTCCGCCGAGCCGGACAGATCGCTTTGAATGATGTCGGACAGACACTTTACAACTTTATCGGCCCTTCTTTCCCGGCTGTGGAAAGAGCTGTTCAGAATTTTTTCCACTTCAGCGTCACGAAAAGGATATGCCGCCAAACCGCTGAACGCGATTCTGAGTGTCCTCCCTTTTTTAAGACCTGCCGCGGTAATCAGCGGGTAATCTATTTTTTCGTTCCTCGTCTTTTTTTCGTGAAAGTACGGCAGGGAAAAGCAGCTCTTGTCCAGCGTGACCCCGGCTAAAAACTCCCCCCGAGGCAATAGCAGACGCTCCTGGAACACGGTATCCATATCGTATTCCTTAAGACCGTCCGCTCCCGCAAAGGTCAGCTTCGCGTCCGATAGGAGAAGCGGCAGCGCGGTTTCCCGATAGATGATCGTGGCGGCTAAATTGCCGCCCAATGTGATCTTACACTGCATGGTATGATCCGCGATGCGTCCGGCTGTTTTAGAAAGGAGGGGGAAACCGTTCCACTCGATCAGATCCGACAGAGTGAGCCCCGCCCCCAGATAAAAATGATCTCCCCGGTCTTCCATCGCTCTGCATTCCGGAATATTCTTGAGATCAACCACCGCGCCGAAAGAACGGCTGCCAACCCGAGCCATGCTGATGAGTTCGCTTCCCCCTCCGTAGTAAACAGGTTCCTTCCCCTCCGCTTCCAATTTGGCAAATGTGGAGACGGCTTCTTCCGCAGTGTCCGGCCGGTAGTATTCAAAGTCAAACGGAATCATCTTGACTCACTCCCTTTTCTCTGCCGAATCCTGGGTTTTGATTCTCCAAATCGTCTCCGGGATAAGCGGCAGCTTGTCCAGTTCTACCCCCGCAGCCAGGGAAAGGGCATTCCCAAGCGCCGCCGGCATACCGATGATGCCATGCTCGGCGATTCCTCTGGCCGCATAGGGAGAGTCCAGCTGCGGGGTCTCCACAAAGCCCACAAGATACTCTGGCGTTTCTCCAAAGTGCATCACCTTATAGGTCCGAAGACTCGTGTCCAAGACTCTCCCGTCTTGGTCATAATGAAAGCATTCACGGCTCCCCAGACCAAGACCCATGCACATGCCGCCTTTCACGACCGCATCCGCCATGGCCGGGTTCAGCACACGGCCCGCATCCATGACGGTAGCGGCTCTGACCAGGCGGTAGGTGTATTCCCGCTTGTCAAACTCAACTTCCACCGCCTGCGCACCCACTGTCCAATAGGGCCCGGCCTTCCCAATTCCGGTTTCCTGATCCATGGGAGTCAGTCCGCTCATGATGAAGCTGCCCCTCCCAAGAAGCTGCCCCTCCACCGCGTTGCCATTCTGGTACTTATATCCGTGAACCAGTTCCCTGAACTTCAGGCAAAGGGCCGGATCACTTTTAACATAGACCATTTCGTCAGCCACTTCCAGATCTTCCGGGGGACACCGCAGCACCGCGGCCGCGAGGCTTTTCAGCTGCCGAATGATGTCCTCGGCCGCGCGCAGCACGGCGTTACCAGCCAAATAGGTCGTCATGCTGGCCACCGTCTTCCAGTGCTTGGGGCTGTACTTTGTATTGACGTCCATATTGACGAAAATACGGTCGATGTCCATTTTCAGCTTTTCAGAGAGAATCTGCGCGAGAGTCGTTTTCATTGCCGGGCCGTATTCCACGCAACCACAGTTCAAATTGATGCTTCCGTCCTCATTGAACGTTAAAAAAACGCCTGAGGTAGCGTCAGTAGGTGAATCAGAAGTCTTCCAGAAGCAGGCGATCCCCTTGGCGCGGATCTTGTCTCCGCCGATCTCCAGCCGTTCTCCTTCATTCCAATGGATCATCTGCTTCAGCTGTGAAATGCAGGCGGTAAGATTGCCGAAGTTGCTTGCCGTTACCTTCACTTGCGTGGGCGTCAGCATTCCCGGTTGAAGGGCGTTCTTTTCGCGTATCAGCGCCGGGTCTACTAATGGATCATCTGCTTCAGCTGTGAAATGCAGGCGGTAAGATTGCCGAAGTTGCTTGCCGTTACCTTCACTTGCGTGGGCGTCAGCA
>Ga0183099_1000599_pt1 | contig 25050 bp, 28 predicted proteins | sample Biomet1_FD_127788 | JGI IMG/M metagenome (GOLD analysis project Ga0183099, IMG submission 127788) | Microbial communities from bioreactor (seeded with anoxic lake sediment) at LBNL, California, USA - Biofuel metagenome 1 | ecosystem: Engineered > Bioreactor > Anaerobic > Unclassified ...
TATAAGCAATCAATAATGGCCAATTGGCTGATATTAATCTGGAAGTAATATCCAGGAATTGCTTTGATTCTTCTTCACTGAAATATTTTCTAAATTCATTGTAAAGATCTGTCGGGAGTTTTAGAAACAATCGAGTTCCTATCGCACTTTGATCCGGACGATTTTCTAATACGCTGTGGATAAAGCTTCGCATCCAATGAACAATCTCCATCCATAGCTTTTGAATATTCAGAAGAATATTCGCATCTTCATATGTAAGATTTTCGATTCCGGCTACAGGGGTTACGATATCCTTATTTGTTGGCACCTTACTCATCTCCTAATAGTTTATTAATCTATCATATGAGTTTCATATTGTTATTGTTAATCCTGAAAATTTATATTAAAGTACTCTCGTTTTATTGAATCGCCTGTCATTATTTTTTACCTATTCTGCCGCAATCGAATAATCCCCGCATGTGACAGCCTTCTTTTCCGCAAGGTCTCATAGATCCGTCACAAAGCTGGTATTCGCCACCTTCTATCTGAAGTATTTTCCCGTTGACCAGAGAATCAGCAAGCTTTTTTCTTGCTTCATTATAAATCATTTGGACAGTTGTACGTGCCACATTCATTTGGTTTGAACATTCTTCCTGAGTCAATCCCTCTAAATCGATAAGCCGTATGGTCTCATACTCGTCGATCTTCAAATTTACATACTGATCAGCATCTGTTGTCAGATCAAGAGGACCAAATTTACTGCATTCCGGCATACAGCAGACCTTTCTGCATTTTCTTGGTCTTGGCATGTTATACCTCCTTAGCGGTTTAGTTATTGACATATGTCATTAATATAATTATAATTAAATAAATGGCATATGTCAATAAAGACATGTCTAAAATATAACTGATACAATATCTAACGGAGGTTCATTTATGAAAATTGCATTACCATCCCGCCAGAACTTGATTGATGGTCATTTTGGTCATTGTGAGTATTTTACCGTTTTTACTATCGATAACGATACGAAAGAAATCACTGCTCAGGAAACCCTTGCATCACCATCAGGCTGCGGCTGTAAGTCAAATATCGCCTTTATTCTTGCCGAAATGGGAGTAACCACCATGCTTGCAGGCAATATGGGGGACGGTGCCGTAAACGTATTGAACAGCGCAGGCATAGAGGTAGTGCGCGGATGCTCAGGCGACGTTAAGGATGCAGTGTTGAAATGGCTCGACGGATCCCTCAAAGATTCCGGAGATTCCTGCCATGAGCACGGCCATGATTGCCATCATTAAGGTTACATTGAAAAAAATACCATGTGACTTATCTTATCTTTATCACATGGTATTTTTATGTAATTAATCGTTTTTCTAAACGTCATGCTTCGGGAAGATTTTACATTAAACTGGCTTTAATCAATGCTGCGATCACATCCGTCTCGAATTGTCTTTTGTAAGAGTTCAATTGGATGTACTGCTTCCCCGCATCCGATGTGACATATTTTGTGGGCAGGGAGTTTAATGCTAAAGCCAATACATCAGCGATACATCTGCTGCAGGTACATACACCCATTCGCGTCATGATTTCCAAGACTTTTTCGTTTGCGATAACCTCAGCTACATTCACTACATTATGATGTTGATCAAACAGGGCACTGTGTCCACCATCCTTCTGAGATTCCTGATCGACTGCAGTGTTGTCAGCTGTTTTATTCTCGTTCTGAGCCATTTTTTCATCGCTCCCTTCCAGATACATACACTAACCTAGGGTAATTATATTAGATTCCGATTTGCTTTTCAATAGATTATCCATTTAATAGAAGATTTTATAAAAAGGGTTCACTTAGTACCGCTTCTTATCATAAAATATAGCATGACTGATTCCTGAAGGGGGGTATCCATCTACTATGAGCTGCTCTAAATCACGTTCTCAAACAGAATCGCAGAATGAATCGAATTCCCAGGTCGAATCACTGGCCGAAATGGAAAATCAGTCCGAATCCAGCAACAGACGTTGCTTTCTCGTCATTTGGAGAGATGATAACGGCAGACGCAGATGCAAATGCTGCTGCCGGAATAATGATTGAAAATAGACTGTTATAATAAAAGTACCCACAGCAAAATCTGTGGGTACTCATTTAATCACTTATAAACTTCGAATCAGTTTAACTGAATTCGACTTTATTTCTTCCATTGGACTTTGCCCTCAGCAAGGCACTGTCTGTTGCTGAGACGAACTGATAGACATTATCGCCTTTTTTATATTCGCCAACGCCCATGCTTACCGTTACGTCGCTGTTTTTCAGACCGAAGTTGTACTCTTCAATGGCATTCCGTACTTTTTCCGCAACCTTGTAGGCGCTTTTTAACGTTATTTCAGGCAAAAGGATAATAAATTCATCTCCGCCCCATCGGAACAGAAGATCCGTATCCCGGATGGAGTCTCTGACCACTTCGGCAATCTCCTGCAAAATATAATCGCCTTTGTTGTGCCCATAGATATCATTGATCTGTTTGAAATGATCGATATCGAATATGATGATCGAGAATGGGCTATTATAAATTTTGTTTTTTTGAACATATTCTGAAAAATGGTAATCAAAGTTTCTTCTATTAAATGTACCGGTCAGCGTATCCATGGTAGCGAGTTCATTGAGCTTGATATTTGTTTTTTTTAATTCATCAATATATGTTCGCAATTCATTTTCGTATTCCTTTTTTTCGGAAACATCCCTCGTACTGCCAATATAGCCCACAACCTTCTTCCCTTTATAGACTGGTTTAGCGGACACTTCAACCCATATGATACTACCGTCTTTACATAGAAATTCCAGCTCATACAGCGTAATTTTCTTTAATAAACCGCTGAGCCTTTTTTGTTCGTGCAGCTTCCACTGGATCATAACATTACTTTTTGACTCCGGAGTCAAAAAATCCAGCATGCATTTTCCGATGATCTCTTCGGGCTTGAAGCCCGTCATTTCTTCTGAGGTAGGACTTACAAAAGTAAAGATAAAATCTGTATCCATTTCCCAAACGACATCCTTGATGTTTTCAATGACATACTTGTACCGATTGTATTCTTTCGAAAAATCACTCATATTGCACACCTTACACACTTAAACAAAACAGCTATACCATATTACAGCTATTTACATTTTACGTCAAATTTTGCGAATATTCAACATCTTATTTAATGTCAAATTGATATACATTCACACAAATTAACGGTTTTGTTCATAAATTGGATTGAGGTGATTTTTATGAGTCCCGGTGAATTGGTCGCATTGATTTCAGGTCTGTCTGTTGTTATAGCAGAAAACATACCCGATGATGACGAGCTGAATTTACTATCTAATGTTTTTAGCCAGCTTGGAGATACTTTGGCTACAATCGCTGCACAGCGCAGTATCCTTGCTGAAAGGTTAGTTAATTCCACAGCTCCTCTTCAGTCGGAACATGATTCTCCGGCATAAAGTAGGCGATTCTGGAGATATTGATCAAATGCTTATAATCTAAATTCTCAGATATGCTGTTGCGCCCCCACGATCCGCATCCCAGCGTGTTTGTAGGAGCCAGGCCATTGTAAAAGCTTCCCCCTGCAGAGCTGGCACAGCTCTGATTTACGACAAACCGGCTGACGCAAAGTTGTTCTGCGGCGTATTCAATGTTTTCTGTTGTATGGGAATGGATCGCAACGGTATGACCTTTACCTTCCACCTCAAGATTGGATCTGGCAATCTCCACTGATTCCTTAAAGTCATGGTATCGATAAACCGCCAGAACGGGGCACATCTTTTCCTTGGAAAAGATATCCACTTTCCCGCAGCCATCTGCCTCCACAAGGATGACTCTGGTATCCTGCGGTACATCGACTCCGGCAAGCTTGGCAATCGTCTGTACCGACTGGCCTACTGCGTGCCGGTTCATTTCACCCTCAACAAAAATGGTATTTCGGAAAGCTTCTTTTTCTTTCGCATCGGAAACGATATATCCTCCGTTCTTTACAAACTCATCCATAATTTTTTTGTATTGATCTGCTGGTACAATGACAGCCTGTTCACCGGAACAGATGATTCCGTTATCAAAAATCCTGCCTGCAACGATCTTAGGAACTGCAGCAGCAAAATCCACATCTTTATCGATAATGCACTGAACATTCCCTGCCCCTACGCCTAGAGCCGGACGCCCGCTGCTGTATGCGGCATTGACCATTCCCGCCCCTCCGGTGGCAATGACCACATCTGCACTGGAAATCAAGGCTTTGGTATTTTCTCTGGATTGATGATCCAGAATCTGGATCAAATGCTTTGGTGCCCCTATTCTATCCAATTCTGTGTTGATCAGATATACGGCATCCGTACTGCATTGCACGGCCTTATGATGTGGGGTGATAATGATCGCATTTCTGCCCTTGAGGGCAAACATTGCATTGCTCATTGGTGTGACGATTGGATTTGTACATGGGGTGATGGCAGCCACCACACCTATTGGTTTGGCAACCTTCACGATACCTGCAGCGAGATCCCGTTCAATGATGCCAACTGTTTTTTTATCCCGGATGCTGTTCCATATGATACTTGCTTTGCTTTTATTCTTCGCAGTTTTATCTGCAACCACGCCCATGCCTGTTTCGGCAACAGAAATCCCGGCAAGATACTCTGCATTGTTATAAATCGTTTTCCCGATGACCTTGACTACCGCATCCACCTGCTTCTGGGTATAGGTTTCAAATTCTGCCTGAGCTTTTCTGGCGCGTTTCAAGTATTCCTCTATATATGACTTACTATCTATCGTTTCCTGGTTCATTTCCTATTGCTCCTTCTGATATCTTTCAGCTCTTTTTTCTAATTTTTTTTCCATATACCGATAACCCTTGTCGAAGGCTGCCGTATTGACTGCTCCCAAAGGGGCAGGAAAATCACTTTGAATGGTATTCATCACTTTGTCGTAATGAAGCTTCGGCAATAGCTTTGTCAACGCTCCCAGCATCACCATATTGACTACCATCGGCTTGCCCATTTCCTCTGCGATCTGAGTACCGGGTATCTCATAATGGTTGGGATTCTGTGTCTGCACCAAGGTACTGTTGATCAAAACCATAGCTGAGCTGCCCAGGTCGGCACAGTATTTGTCATATCCCTTCTGATTGTAAGCGATAAACACGTCTACATTATCCACCTTCATATAATCAATGTTCTCATCGGAAACAACAACTTCTGCTTTGCAGGCACCGCCTCTTGCTTCAGGTCCGTAGCTCTGGGTCTGGGAGATGTTAAAATCCTCACCCAGGCCATAGGCCTTGGCTAATAAAACAGAGGATAGTATGATTCCTTGTCCTCCTGCTCCCGCGAATCTTACATTTAATCTCATTTCTTCTACTCCTCCACATTGATTGCTGCGTCAGGGCACAGCTTTTCACATAATTTACAACCGATACATTCTTTTTCTTTTACAGCTTCCGGCATGGTGGTTCCATAATTGTTCCTCTTTGCGGAAAGTGTAAATACCTGCTTTGTGCAGATGGAAACGCAGATGTTGCATCCCTTGCAGCGGACTGCATCAACGGTAATGATCATTTGTTCTTTGCGCCCCCTTTCTTTTCCTTCGCAGTTTTGCCCTCTCTATACTGTTGAAGCTGAGTCTGCATTCTCTCGATATATTCCGTTTTGTCATTGTCATGCTTCAGGATACCGCATTTGATCTTTCCTCTTGGTTCTTCCATACCTTCCTTGTACACATAACTGTTCTTCTTTAAATAATTCAGGATAAAAGAAGGGTCTTTGTCACCATATACTCCTTTCCCGCTCTGGATTGGGCATTGAGAAATCACTTCAATAAAGGAAAATCCCTTGTGTTCGATTCCGGCCCTGATGCTCTTCTCCAATTGAACAGGATGAGCGGTGGTCCATCTGGCTACATAAGTTGCCCCCATGCTGATGGCCAGTTCGGCGCCTTCCATAGGCTCATCATAGGCTCCCCACGGTGAAGTTTTTGTTCTGACTCCCTTCGGGGTCGCCGGCGATTTCTGCCCGCCTGTCATCCCGTAAATATGATTGTTCACCATGATTACAGCCATGTCAATATTCCTCTTACAGGCATGGAGCATATGATTGCCGCCAATGGCCAGGCAATCTCCGTCTCCGGTAAATACCAGCACTTTCTTGTCAGGACAGGACAGCTTTAATCCCTGGGCAAAGGCCAGAGCTCTGCCATGTGTGGTATGCATGACATCCATATTGTAATAGCATGGGATCCAGGAAGAACAGCCGATTCCGCTGACACAGGCAATGTCTTTGCGGATTCCCAGATTATCGATTGCTGTTATCGCAGCATTTTGAACGATACCGTTTCCGCATCCGGGACAGAACAGGGTTGGCAGTGCGTCCAGCCGGAGATAACGCTCCATTAGTCTATTCATGATGTCCTACCTCCTTTGCAATTGCCTCCAGGATTTCTGCTGGCTTATGAAGTTCTCCGCCGATCTTCGGCATGGAGACCACCGTTCCATGATTTACGCATCTTTCCACTTCTTTGTAATATTTCCCTATGTTCATTTCAGGCACGAATACATATTTGCAGCTTTCAGTCAGCCGTCTGATTTCATTTTCAGGAAACGGCCAAACAGTGTTGACCTTGATCAGTCCTACACTCAGATTATAATGCTCCTTGATTCCCTTGGCAGACTTGACTGCTTTCAGCGCAGGTCTTGATACGGAGCCGTAGGTCAGGATCGCAATGTCGGCATCTTCCATAAAGAATGTCTCGATATCCTGAATCTCATCGATATGGTTTGTGATCTTTTGGCTGATGCTCTGGATAAAATCGGAGCTCTTGCTCGGCAGATGTCCGATACGTCTGCCCTCTTCATCGTGAAGCTGGCCTTCGACAAGAGAATTGTTCCCTGTATAGAAATCTTCCTGCGGTGACACAACGTAGTTGCGGTGTCCGCTTCGAATCTTTTTTTCACCGTCATAAATTGTGATTTTTTCTCGCATGTGTCCTACAACTTCATCCGATAAAAGTACAACGGGAGATCTGAATTTTTCAGAAAGTTCAAAAGCACGTATCGTAAAATCATACATCTCCTGAACCGAGGATGGAGACAATGCAATAATCTCATAATCTCCGTGGCTTCCGTATTTTACCTGATAAATATCCTGCTGCGACGACATGGTAGGCTGACCTGTGGATGGTCCCCCCCTCTGAACATTTACGATGACTACGGGAGTTTCAGTGACTGCTGCAAATCCGATGGTTTCCTGCATCAGTGTAAATCCCGGACCGGAAGTGGCTGTCATTGCCTTTTTCCCGCCCCAGCGTGCACCGACGATGGCACAGGCAGATGCGATCTCATCTTCCATTTGAATAAAATTTCCCCCTGCATTCACCATTTCAGAAGACATTAATTCGATGATTTCAGTTGATGGTGTGATCGGATATCCTGCGAAAAAGCGACAGCCTGCATAAATTGCTGCTTTTGCGCATGCCTCATTTCCCTGATAAATAACTTTGCGGCCACTTCTCAAATGAGGCTCCGCTATTTGTGATTTCATTGTAAAATGTTACCTCCTTTTTCTTCTTTATTTCATCCTAACATCCTGCATTTTCGGAAACAACAAATGTACCGGGAATGGCCATGTATTAATGATTGTTAATTGTCTGTGGTATAAATGTTTTTATTTTGTTCTTCTGAAGCAGTCTTGTTTTTGCCGAATGGGTTTCCATCCGATAAAAAACTCCCTCTCTGTCCCGGATTTCCGACCCTGACAGAAAGGAAGTTTTCTATTATTTATTCACTGCTTTTCATACCCGCTTTTGATCTGATTTGAGAGTTCGATAAATGACACAGTATTTTTCCCTCAGCTTTTTCTTCGTCTCTTTCTTTGATTGCTTTAAGTATTTCCAGGTGTTCCCCCAGGATGTCCTTCAGATTGTCCTCACAATATACATTTACTTTTTTAGACTGCTGTACATATTCCTGATAGGATTTTAATATTTGGATCAGAAACCTGCTTCTGGATGCGTTATAGACAATTTCATGAAATCTTTTATTTGATTCCATAACCTTTTTGCTATTCTTTTTCTTGGTGTAAAATTCCATGATGTCATATTCATCCTGAAGCTTCATAATTTCTTCTTCCGTAATTCTGCTGGTCGCCCACTTTACGGCGAGTCCTTCCACAACAGCCCTGACCGAATAGATATCTTCGATATCCTGCATTGTAAACCCCAACGCAAAAGATCCCTTGTTCGGGATAGATTCCATCAATCCTTCTGTTTCCAGTTGTTTAAAAGCTTCCCTGACAGGAGTTCTGCTTACTCTCAGCTCTTCCGCCACTTGGCTTTCATTGATTTTTTCACCGATGCCATACTCGCCTTTTAATATCTTTTCCCGTATCCTGCCTGCTATTTCATCAGCCAGTGAAACGCCTATCATACTTTCATTTATCATTACTACCACCTGTTTATACTTGAATATCGTTTAAATTGTTTTCTCTTGATAGCGAACGGCGCTGTCCACATAATTGAGGTCTGCTTCCAAAGGTCTGACAATTTTGGTCTTTTTGGCGATTTTATAGCCAAAATAGCATGCAAAGAAGATAAACAGTCCAAAATAAGCAACGATAAAGCCCATCAGAGAAAAATCACCGTAAGCATAGAATTGTCCGACTATAATGCCGCCGCAAACAACGAGTGAAAGGATCGGACCAACTGGGAACCATAGTGCCTTGTATTTTAAATCTTCAACCTTATTTCCCTGTGCGACATAGGCACGTCGGAATCTGTAATGCGATAAGGAAATCGCCATCCATGCCAGGAATCCGGTCAATGCAGAACCATTCAGCAGCCAGGAATATACATTGTTCAATCCGAACTGGGTACCCAGGAAGCACAATGCTGTAACTAATGTTGTCAAGTTCAACGCATGGATAGGAACGCCACGTTTATTGACATATTTGAAAATTTTTGGTGCTTGCCCTTCCATAGCCAATGAGTGAAGGATCCTTGCTGTCGTATATAGTCCGGCATTGCCGCAGGAAAGAACGGAGGTCAGGATTACAGCATTCATGACAGATGCAGCAACGGCCAGTCCCGCACGTTTAAATACAAGGGTAAACGGGCTGCAGGCCAAATTTTCAATTCCTGTTTTCGATAAGTTCGGATCCGTATATGGCAGAAGAAAAGCGATAACAACAACTGCACCGATAAAGAAAAGCAATATCCGCCAGAAAACATTGTTGATTGCTTTCGGTACGGTTTTAGCCGGATCATCACTTTCTCCAGCTGCAATTCCTAGGATTTCAGTTCCCTGGAATGAAAATCCTGCTAACAGGAAAGCGCTCAGGGTGGCCAGGCCGCCTCCGACAAAAGGTGCATCTCCAAGGGTCCAGTTGCTGAAGCCAGGGGATTTTCCGCCCATAATTCCAAGAATCATCAGAAGTCCTAAAATAAGGAATATGATAATTGCAACGATTTTAATACCGGCAAACCAGAATTCACCTTCGCCGAAGGTACGTGACGAGAAATAATTCAGGGTATAAATTACGATAATAAATAATGCGCATAACAGAAAGCTGTTAGCGTTTGGAAGCCAGAATTTTACCAATATGCATCCGGCAACAAGCTCAGCAGCAATGGTGATTGCCCAAGCATACCAATAATTCCATCCAACCGCAAATCCAAGGGCAGGATCTACGAATTTAGCACAATAACTCGAAAACGAGCCTGAGATCGGCATGTAGGTGGACATTTCACCAAGGCTGGTCATTATGAAGTATACTAAAATACCCATTGCTGTATAGGCAACCAGTGTGCCTCCCGGGCCAGCTGAAGTAATATTGTATCCCAAAGCAACAAATAATCCGGTACCGATTGCTCCACCAAGACCGATCATGTTCATGTGCCTTGTACTCAGGCCTCTCTTCAACGAAACATCTTTATCCTTTGTGTCCATTAAATTTTCCCTCCTTCAATATTAGATTCTAAATTTTAATCGATAAATATTTTGCTGATGTTTGCGGAATTGCATATCGTCATCAATGCGGTGTAATCGATCTCAAAGTCGATAATATCGCCTAAGCGATAATCATTTCCCGTATCTCCAAGATCAATGATCGTATGGTTGCTGGTCTGCCCGTCTACCTGAATGCGGTCGTCTGCCGGATGGATATTCTCGAAAGAAACATCCTGAAATCCAAGCGCTATTACAGCCTGTCTTCTGATACCGCGATCGTTGAAGGTCTTGGTTTTCATAAAGGAATCAAGCCCTAATTCTCCCACAGGAACCGTAGGCTTATCCCTCAGTTCGATAATTTCACATTTCAGTATATAGGAATCAGATGCATAATTCTTGACATCCTTGGAAGAATGGCAATATCCCTCGAGATATTTCTCCTCGACATATTCGATACCAAAGAGATGCTGTGCTCCGATCCTAAGCTGATTGATCTCTTTCGGCATGATTCCCTGAGCAACCAAATGATAGCTTGTGCAATTTCCGCCGGACAGATATTTAAATTTGATATCAAACTTTTTTTCCAGCTGTCTGGCCAATTCAATAAATGCCATCGTATTTTCAGGAGTTGGCAAAATTGTCCCGTAACAGCCGAAATTTGTTCCCAGACCGTATACTTCAAGCCCCGGTAAATCAAGAATCAGCTCGAGGGCTGTTTCGATTTCTTCCCGGTTTTCATACCAGATGCCCTCGCGGATATCTCCCATATCGATCATCAACAGGGCTTTGTGCAGTCTGTTTTGTTTTACTGCTTCCTTGGAAAGCGCTTTGATTGTTTCCGCCTCAGCAACCAGTGAAATATCAGCATAGGTTATCACATCTGGAATCTCGCTTAAGCCTGGGCTTCTGAGCAGTGCCTTTTCGCATGGAATATCTTTTATCTTTTTTAAGTTGGCGGTAACCGCCTCTGCAACAACAGTGTATCCGCTTTCAACGATTGCCAGTGCTGTTTCCGGCGTGCCGTTAAAAACTTTATTCACTCCCATTACATCTATTCCGTACTTATGTAAATAGTCAAACTCCATCTTTGCGTTGTATTTCAATTTTTTTAAGTTGATTTCAAGAACTGGATACTGCATTTTTTTACTCCTACCAATCACTTTAAGCTGCATTTTTTCACAAATGCTTCAAATATTTTTCGTAATTCCGGATCGTTATCAACCATCATTTCCGGATGAAACTGGACCCCAAAGACACAACGATCTCCGGACAATTCGATTCCTTCCGTAAGTCCGTCTGATGCGGTCCCTGTTACAGCAAATCCTTTCCCTAATGTTTTAATGCCCTGATGATGCAGACTGTTAACTCCAATCGTACTTTTTTTAAATATGGATTTTAAAAAGCTTTGATCCTGCAAAACTACATCATGAGTTGAATTGTACTTGGGATACATTTCCATGCAATGATTAAACTCTTTCTTTCTTTGCTGTTCAAGATCCTGATAAAGGGTACCGCCGTATGCAACGTTCAATAACTGCATCCCCCTGCAAATACCCATAACGGGAATATCCATTTCATCAAGCACTTTCTTTACCAGTCTGATTTCGTGCGCATCCCTGACAGGCTCTATCCCAAGTGAGCTGAATTGCATTAACTCTCCGTAGCACTGGGGGTCAATGTCGGTACCGCCCGAAAAAATAATCCCGTCTAAAATGTTCAGTACCGGACTGATACTTTCCAGCTGATCGACCACGGGAATGATCAAAGGCGATCCGCCTGCCATTTCGACAGCCTTCACATAATCATGCGCGATCAAATCCCAATCCTGACTTTTCATGCCTAAATCTGTAATAATCCCTATTTCATCATTCGTTGAATAATTAGTACAAATTCCAATAATAGGTTTCATATTTTCCTCCTTTCAAATTTCTTCGCAAATCAATTTCTCTGTCATAAAATATGAGAAATACAACTCTTATTTAGAAAAGTGCAAATATGATGCCAAAAGAAAACTGTTGAAATTTGACCATTTTTAAAGATGCTAAAATAAAAAATGTCATTTTGATTTGTCAATTTGAGAAATTTAACGCTTTTTATTTAAAAAGAAACTGATAAACGGTTTGTCATTTTGACAAACAATTTATCAGTTTGATAATTTTATTATTTATGAGGATATCATAGGTTATAGCTTTTTAATTTTCTGTATAATGTCGACAAGCTAATACCAAGTTCGTTTGCTACTTTTATTTTTCCGTCAACATCCGATTTGTTTTTTTCAAGCAATTCCTGAATATATTGCCTTTCTGTATTTTTCAGGTTCATATTTGACAAATCCTTGTTCGGCAATATGGAAAACTTTTTAAGATTCTCCGGCAGGCTTGTCACTTGGACAGTTGAGGTATTTTCGACATTTGTAATGTATTCTACAACGTTCTCAAGCTCTCTGACATTGCCAGGCCAATCATATATCAAGAATATTTTTTCTACATCTTTTGTAAAGTCTGTAATCTCTTTTGAAAATCTTAAGGAGTATTTGTTTAAAAAGTGTCTTGCCAGCGCCAGAATGTCTTCAGGAATTTTTCGCAGCGGAGGCAAATATACCGGGATTACATTTAAACGGTAATACAAGTCTTTTCTAAATTTCTCATCCTCGATGTCTTTTTCCAGATCCCGATTGGTTGCTGCAATGATTCTTGCGCTTATTTTGATCGGATTTGTTCCGCCGACCCTTATAATTGAGGTGTTTTCGATTGCTCTCAGCAGCTTCGGCTGCAGGTGGATCGGCAAATCGCCAAGTTCATCCAAAAAAATCGTGCCTTCGTTTGCCATTTCAAACATTCCGGGTTTTCCGCCCTTTTTCGCTCCGGTAAATGCGCCGTCCTCATATCCAAACAATTCACTTTCCATCAAATTTTCAGGTATTGCGGCACAATTAACCGCAACAAACTTTCCTTCTCTATTTTTACTCATATTGTGAATTGCCCTTGCAAACACTTCTTTTCCGGTACCACTCTCTCCTCTGATGAGAACATTGGAATTTGATTGAGATGCTTTAATTGCAATATCCTTCGCCTGATTAATCAATTTACTGTTTCCGATGATCGTTCTCAGGTATTTTGAGGCATAGGAGTACTCAAGCATCGATTTGTCAATTAAATTGTTAAAGTCATAGTTTCTGAAAACAAAAAGTATCTCCGTTTCATTGTCATTTTCAGTGACCGGTTTCGCTGAAATAAACATCTTATCATCAGACCATTCAGGGTTTTCCAGTTCTTTGTTTTCGTAACCCCTGCCGTATTTGATTATTTCGTCGATGCTATGATTCATAAAAATCGAGTCGATGTTATCCCCGATGCTTAAATATTTATTCATCTTTTCGTTCAAAAAGATAACCGAACCTTTGCGATCTGTTAAGATAATGCCTTCATCAATCGAATTAAAAGCGATCCTGGATCTTTGCAGCAGCTCCTGTTCCCTTATTTTCAAAGCCAGGAAGTTGCTTATATTCAGCATAAAAAAGCTCAGATCTTTTTCGATCGCTTTCTGTCTGCTCTTTTTCTCCGGAGTGAAGGAACTCAGGGCCACGGCTCCTATCGTCTTCTCTTCATCCTTGATAGGATAGATCATCATTGCTTCTTCGTAGCAATCGTCCCGAAGCGTACAATCCTTGCATACTTCATTTTCAAGAGGATTATATACAAAAAGCGCCTGTCCCGTTTTTGTTACATGACCAGTTGCGCATTTATCAGGAAACCGCATTCCGATATAACTTCTATATTCTCCCGTTCCCGCAATTCGGATCAGGTTTTTATCTGCCACATAAAAATCAAATCCACTGATCTGTTTTAAGGATTCTATGTATTGCTGTATAAAAGTTCTGTGATCGTATAACTTTATACTGGTCAAAAGCGATGCGCCTCCTACCTGATTTTATTTCATTATGATTCGCTTTTCTGCCCGTGCTCTCGAATTGCTCAAATGAGCTGAGGTTTTTTCCAAGGCTTTTCCCAGATCTCTGTCTTTCATGGCTTCCAATATTTCTCCATGCTCCTTCAGGATCTGATTTAAATTTTTATCACAATATACTGTCACCTTTCTTGTTTGTTCTACATAACCCTCGTAGGATTTTAATATCTGTGACAAAAATCGGCTTCCCGTTGCATTGTAAATGATCCTATGGAACGTTCGGTTCAGTTCCAGCATTTTCTTGCTTTCTTTTTTCTTCGTATAAAACTCCATCAAATCAAAGGTTTCCTGCATGGCATTTAGCTCATCACCCGAGATTCTGGAAATAGCCCGTTCCACGGCAAGCATCTCCACCGCGGCACGGACTTCATAAATATCCTGGATATCCTGCTTTGTAAAACCCATAGCAAAGGAACCTCTGTTGGGAATAGACTGAATCAGTCCCTCCTTCTCCAATTGTTTAAAGGCTTCTCTGATCGGAGTTCTGCTTACTTTCAGCTCTTCGGCCACCTGGTTTTCCTTGATCCGTTCACCGATACCATATTGGCCCTTGAGTATCCGCTGGCGTATGATGTTTTCTATTTCCTCTGTTAGGGAAACGATATTGGTAAATTTATTGCTGCTCATTTCGATACCCTGGTTCATCCATTACTTTTTCCGTTCTGTCTGATTCATCAATCACTATGTAAATCAAGCATTATACTATCACACTATATTTATTTTTTCAATCTGGAATTCTCTTAAGCACTATTCTTTGGTTTTCGCATGGACTGCTTTACCTTTTGGACATTTCATACCATATAATGTCATTTGAAGCCGCTCCTCTTTCTCTTTTTTCGATATAGAATATAATGTTGTCGAGGGGTGATCAAATATGAAAACGAAAGAGATTGGAGGCTTTACAATCAGATTTGCAGAAAGAAAGGATGCGGCGCTGATCGTAAAATATATCAGAGATCTGGCTTCTTTCGAAAATGAGTTGGATCAGGTAACGGTGACAGCGGAAACACTTGAAAAAAATATGTTTAATGAAAACGGCGCACAGGCTATTATTGGGGAATTTGAAGGCGCTCCTGTCGGTTTTGCGTTGTTCCATCAGAGCTTTTCCACTTTTTTAGGGCAAAAAGGGATCGCTTTGGTGGATTTATACATCGAACCCAATATGAGATGCCTTGGATTCGGAAAGACGATGCTTGCCTATTTAGCTGGACTAACCATCGAAAGGAATTGCGGCAGGCTGGAATGGTGGTGCCACGACTGGAATGCGCCCGCCATCGCAAGGTATAAAAAATGGGGGGCTTTTCCGATTGATAATATCCGGGTGTACCGTTTATGCGGGGAAGCGCTGTCCGAAATCCTTTAAGAAGTAGCTTTGTATATGATATAATACAATCAAAATCAGAAGCATGGAGTTAAGGAACAATCATGATTACAATATTGATTGTAGGAAATAATATTGCAGACAATGAACGCATTGCGGGAAGCATTATAGGCGGCACCGATCTGACCACCTGTGTGATTTGTACCCACTCCGCTACAGAGGCATGGAGCGTGTTCAGCAGTAAGAAATACAAGATCGATCTCTTCGTCATCAGCGTTAAAATGAAAGAGCAGAGCGGATACCGGCTTGCAGAAAAAATCCGGAAGATAGCCGAATATCGGGATTGTCCGATCTTATTCGTCACAAATGCCAGCTACAGCCTTGCCGGTTTTTCGCAGCTGACTACTTATCAAAGCTATAAAAAATTCAATTATATCTCTCTTCCGATCACGAGGATCGATGTGCAGGGGAAACTGGGACTCTATCTGGAAGACATTATCCAAAACCAATCAGGCAGAAACGATCCGGAGAGAGCAGTTTACATTTCACATACCAAGGGCGAAACCTTCATCGGGATAAAGGATATCCTGTTTGCCGAGATACAGCGCAAGGTCTGCAGCATCTACACAACAGAGGGCACCTTTGAGATCAGCCGGAAAAGTCTGAGCCAGATCATCGATATGATCGATGACGACGCCTTTCTTCGATGTCACAGAAGTTTTGCCTTAAATATCAAACAGATCCAAGGAATCGAGAAGGTGGACAGAAGGATATGGAAGGCCGTTTTTAACGGCTGCAATGATGTCTGTCTGATCAGCCAGAATTATATTGATTGTATTTTACAGGAGTATAAAAAATTAAAGACCAAATAAATCAATTTTGGGAGGAAACAGCAACATGACCTGGATGCCTTTTATCAGTCTGGGTATCGGACTTTTCATCGGATTGAGAAATCTATCGGTACAGATCCTGAAAGGGATAGATATGCTCATCAATGCCGCATTGATCGTTTTGATGCTGACCATCGGCATGAATATCGGTATCAATGAATCGGTAATGTCTAATATGGACCGGATCGGGTTCAATTGCGTGGTCATCGCACTCAGTGCGATTTTCTTCAGCGTAGCCTTTACTGTTATCGCGGAAAAAACAGTCCTGCCGCTAGATGAGCTGAAAAACAAATTGTTTTCCGAGAATCTGAATATCAACAACGAGGTCGATATCGAAGCAGAGGAAGAAAAGAAAACCTCTCCTCTGATCTGGATCATGCCGGTCAGCATCATTGCAGGAATCGGACTCGGATATTTCTTCCTGCCGGATTCTGTAACGGGAGCGCTCGGATATTTGCTGATCGCTTCTCTGATCATCCTCTATATCAGCGTCGGGATCAGCCTTGGATCCAACAAAAAAGTATTTCGTTATATCAAGGTTCTTGGATTCCGGGTGGTTTACCTTTCCATCGCTGTTTTTGCAGGCAGTGTCACCGGCGGATGGATCTCGGGACTCCTTCTCGGGCTGCCGGTGCATGTTTCCGTCATGTCCGCAAGCGGAATGAGCTATTACAGTCTGACCGGCGCCTATATGACACAGGTTTTCGGGATCGAAACCGGGACCTATGGTTTTATCGTCAATGTAATGAGAGAATTTTTTACCGTACTGCTGCTTCCTCTGCTGATCAGGATCAGCAAAGGGAGTCCGATCGCAAGCGGGGCGGCGGGTGATATGGATACTATGCTGGTTCCGGTTACGAAATTCGTCGGGATCGAGCTTGGATTAGTCGCTCTGATCACCGGCACCATTTTAACCTTTGCAGTACCTTTTATCCTGCCGCTGTGGTATCATATATTCTCATAAAATAAGGAGATGAATCCGCTTCATCTCCTCTCACTTTTCGGTTTTCTTCTAATCCTTTTTTATTTTTGTGATAGCCTTAATTAGCCTGTATGCGCCGACGGTACCACCGGCGATACCCAGACACAGAAGTATTACGAAAAATATCATTCCCGTTCCCAACTTATCATCAAGCCATCTACCGGCCAAAGCACAAAGCGGGATGGGAAGCGCCATAGTCAGTCCCAGCTGGGAAAGCATAGCGAACGCTTCCAGTCCGGAGGAATTATCCTTCTGAGTCATATCCATCACTCCAATTTTCTATCAATTCACGATGAGAATCATCAACCCTAGACCTCTGATGAATACTTTATATCATCTTATTTATCTGAGCTGATTTGTATTGCACTTAAAACGATCGTTGCCGCACCGACGCAAACTGTAACGATGCCAAGAACAAAAGTTGCTGTAGAAAGAACCTTCATGAAAACACCTCCCCATTCATTTGTCTGTTTAGTTTCATTTACTATATCCCGATCCTGACATATCAAATGTCAGGTATTTGATTACAGTATAACATACCCTGCCGATTAGGGAAATGAGAATACAAATTATAGATATTTATCGATGATGATAAATATACGATCTTTTCTTGTTGTGCCTCCGACCTGTTTCAGCAAAACTTTCCCCTTGCCCCGGAGGACCAGCTTGTCGCCCTCTTTGACCTGTCTGTCGGTCTTATCGCAAAGAAGACCGTTGACCGATATGATCCCTCTGTTGATCGCTTCTGCAGCCTTTCCTCTCGATAAGGAAAATGCGGATGCGATCACATTATCCAGACGAAGGGAAGCTACCGTGTCCTTCTTTTCCTCATATCTTCCCTCCGGTATGAGAATACTTTCCAGCGGAACAATGGATGCCTCCAGATTCACCCGTCCTGCCTTTTCATAATGACACAGCAAAAATTCGCTCATCTCTTTTAGAATGATTACATCTGCTCCATCCCTGCGAACCAGAATATCTCCAATCACCTCTCGCTTGATTCCAAGACCCGTCAGTGATCCAAGATAGTCCCGGTGGGACAGTTCCCGGTATCCGACCTGTGTGATTCTCAAAAGAGCCAGCGGGTTGTATTCCTCCAGGGTCGCATAATCAGGAAGAAACAATCCTGACGTTCGTTCCGCATCCTCATATCCGCCGTAAAAGCAATATCGAAGTCCTTTATACTCCCTGCATTTGCTTTCCGCCAGACTTCTTTGGCGTATATCCAGAAAAGGGGTATGAGTAACCACGTTTTGATCCATGCATTGTTCAACTTTATCCTTGATACCGGCAAGCAGCTGTTCGTCCTCTTTCATAATCCGTATTTCTCACTTACTTTCAGTGTAATTTTAGATTTACATATGATCATTTGATTTTATTATAAAAGAATCCCGATTAAAAAGAAAGAAGCTTTTCACGGCTGATCCTGTCTGATTTTGTCAACATTTTTCACCGATTTATGTGGTATAATACGAAATGGGAAATATCAAAGGAAATTTGAAAGACAAATCAGAAAGGTAATAATATGACTTACATATATAAAACACGGGGAACTTGTTCATCTAAAATCGAACTGGAACTGGACGGCGATATCATTAAGAAGGTCCGTTTTGTAAACGGCTGCGACGGCAATACTCAGGGTATCGCTAAACTCGTGGAAGGAATGACGGTAGCTGATATTAAAAATAAGCTGACCGGAATCAGCTGCGACGGAAAGCCGACCTCCTGCCCGGATCAACTGGCAAAAGCCGTGGAGGAAGCATACAAAGCACAAAAATAACTTGGGATATAACAAATGGACGGATTGGCTCCGTCCATTTTAAAATGTAGACAAATCCTTTTAGCATGTGTCCCTTTCGAAAAAAGAGGGGCCGTCTCTAACTATTCGTTTTGAGACGGCCCCTCTTTTAGATAGCTGCACTTTTATGCCTGACGGCATGCTTCTCGGAAGCTAACGATGTGGCAGCAAAAACATCCATATTAATTAATATATGTTATATAAATTTAATATGCTTCATAAAATCGTCATATCCTTCGATTTTTTGTACCATACTCCATCTTTTATCCTTATGGTCATATTCATGATTTTGACTTTCAATTATTTCCTGCACTGTTTTCATAATTTCCTTCCTTAAGTTTTCCATATAATTTTCCATACTTGATATCTGCAGGTTAAGACCCAATAGATCATTACATAATCTAATTCCATCAGTCTCTTTTGTCACTTTGATCTTAATATCATCAGCATTGTATTTATTAAGTTTGTTTGCCAAATTTAAGCTTCCAAGAAAATCAATTTTATAAGCTGTTCCACAGGAAACACATAAAAACATATCTTTTGATACCCTGTTCCTTTTTGTATTCTTGCCACATTGAGGACAGGTAAAAAGAATACCCGAAGGACTTACTCTGATCGGCTTAGGCAACCCTTTATTTTCCAACTTATAAGTCAGTATCTTATCTAATGAATTATAAAGCATCTTATTCAGCATTGGTTTATAATTTTTGTAATCGCCATAAGCCCATCCACCTCTTTGTAATTTGATATTTTCCAATATTACCTGAGAGTTATAAGTTAGTGCTTTATCTACAATCTGATTAGCAGCTCGATAAATCTCTTGTTCCATATTTCCATTGTTCACCACATCACTTTTTTTCAGTCTGATCGCGCCTGCCTCCTTTAATTGCCCCATTTGGTCGGTAACAGTATAATACAATGGCTTTCCAATTCCTCTGGATATTCCTATCCACGTATCTGTCTTTATTTTTTCATTTTGTGGCAGTTTAAGATTAATCGTTATAAAATATTCACCTTTTCGTTCGATTAATCTTGCAGTTTTAAGCATTTGAGGATTTTTCAGGCACTCATTCAAATATTCTTCCTGCCAGCTTCCAAAAGAAAGAGGCACAATAATATATCTCTTTTTAGATTCTTCATTTTCAAGTTTCAAACCACTTTGGTGCACATATTGCAGCTTACTTTCTGCGGCAAATACATTTTGATTTATTCTTGCCATTTTGTTATTCATTAAATAAAGTTTTAAATAGTATCGGCCTTTGTCAGGATTATATAATAAGCAGTAATCTCTTTTGATATCATATCGGCAGAAAAAAATAGGACGTACCTTTGTCAGTTTTCCTGTTGAATCAGTATAACCACTTGGGAACCCGCATTTTTTCCCGGCTGCCTTCAACTTAAGATAACTTTCCAGGGTCATAGCAAAGTCTGATTTGATAGAATCCTTAAAGGGCTCGGTATGAAATTGGTTCAATCTTGTACTCATATCCTTATCCACCCATTTTGACAGCTTAAGCGTACTACCGCTATAGTTTTTCTCTATATCAGAAATACACCTGCCGGCTTCTGTCAGAAGAAAATCAAAAGCCCGAGTGTAGTTCATCATTGCTTCCTCAAGGATTCTTCGTTTTTCACGACTAGGTTTATGAAGTTTTAGAGTAATCGATAAATAGCTCAAGTATTGACCTGCTCTCTTTTATATTCTATTATAGATCATTCTCTACGTCCCCTTTTATATGAATTGAAATGATTTTTCTCTTATCTAAAAAGAATGTTTGCTTACAAGTCATTTTAATGATATTCAATGGTTACTTGTTTTCCCATGCTTCTTAAATAACCTGCCATTTCTTCAATTAGTTTCAATTTAATTTAAATTCAAAGGGGATTCTGGGCTCTGATGAGCCGGATTTATTGCACACCCTATAACAAAGTGTAAATTTGTACTCTCATCTAACAGGATCTTAGCAAGCCTTGACGCTCCGTCTTTATTATTTAAATCAACAAAATCTTGTACAGTAGCGGTCGGGGCTGCACAGGAACGGATATGCTCTAAAGTTTTTCGAAGTGTCAGTACACCTTCAGTTACCAGATCAATGCCTTGAATTTCAGCAGTAGGAGGAATTTCAGGATTAATGTAATCGAAGTGGGTCCTGATTTCCCTGTGTAATGCTCTTGCTACAATTTGAGAGGTCGTCCCTCCGCATACTACCTTTTTTCCTTCTCTATCGATGAATTCTTCTACTATCTTCATATCTTCATTCACATCTACTGGTGGACCCACCATGACACTGATGTCTACAGGTTTTTTTACCTTTATTGCAACCACTGTTGTGTCATCCCCAGGTTCGTGATTATACAGATTATCACAAGCTGAAAGCAACAACTTGGTAATTCCTTTAGCAGACATATCATTTTTATAAGTTTTTTGGATATATTCACTTACATGGTCCCACTGCCATCCTAAATTCAAAGTCTGTCCTATTCCTGCATGAATCACGCCATCGCTTACCATGACGAACAAGTCATCCGAGCTCAATGAAAATTTGCTTTCTTTTATAAGCTTACCGCCAATTATTCGACTTTGTGAATCAATGGCTGCCTCTTTTCCTTTTTTCAATCTGAACACGGAAGGATTATCATATTCGACTAGATAGCCTTCTCCGGAATTAAATAGCTGAAGAATCGAGAAAGTTGAATAAGCAATATCTCTTGTTTTGCACACCGGTAAAGTTTTTGCAATCGTCTCTACTGCCTCATCAACATTTAACCCATTTGCCATAAAAGTACCTATTATTTTCGATGTCAGAGTTGCCAGTATATTGGCTTTTACACCGCTTCCAAGACCATCTGCCAAAACAATCACTACGGAATAGTCATTTCTGATGATTTCAACCTTATCACCGCACAGCTCTTCATTATATTTATTCAAGCTTTCATAAGCCATATCAATATAAAAATCCATTATTCCCCACTCATTTCAGACATCATTGTTTTTTTAAGCTTGGTGAGAGTGACTTTAGTTTCTGCCGTTGTCTCTCCCAAAAGGCTGGCAATTTCCTGGGCAACTCTCATTTGCTTTTCTATGACCTTTTGTGTAATATCAACTGTCTCCCTACGTATTTCTAATAATTCTTTCCGTCTTATTTCCTCTTTGCTAATGTCCTGAATAAAAAGTATCGCTATATTTTGTTTTTCAACGAAAATAATTGATTGATTAACGGTAATATCATATTTTTCATAGTAATATTTTTTGTTGTAAATATTTTCCTTGCGTTTTAGTGCCGTATGAAATTCTTCATATGGAAGCATTTCCCAGATGGTCATTTCTTCTGTACTCTTTTTATCCAACTTAAACATTTCCAGTGCTGTTTTATTGATTTCTTGTACCCGTAATTTTCCGTCAAATGCTATTATTGCATTTGGAGTTGTATTGAGAATTAAGTCAGATATAGATTCTGCCCTCTCACGCATGTATGGCAGGCACATATGCAATTGTGCTTTTTCTTGATAAACTGCGATTGCTTTATCTATGCAGCTTGCATATCCACAAGCGCCACAATTCAATTCATCATCTTTTGAAAATTTCCCAATACTGTTTAAAATCCCTTGTATAATAGCTTCTGATGGAATTTCACTCTTTGGCGTGCGATCCATAAAAGTTTGATGAAGATTTATTCTTATTTCTTTTTGAATCTCTCTTGAGGACTCATGCAAGCCTTTTTTGGTATAATCCAGAATACTTTTTCTCGCTTCAAGAAAGCCTCCCGGCATTTGTCTCATATGCTGTCCGCCAATGCATCCACCATTGCAACTGTTCATTTCAATAAAATAATTGCTTATTTTATCCTTTTTAATGGAATCTAATATTTCCATACATCTTTCAACGCCGTCTATTGCGATACAGTTATAATTTTTTTTGCTTTTTTTATCAAGTGTTTTTAAAATTCCGCCCGGCATTGGATAAATTTTGGCTATGCTTTCCTTCATCGCATTAAGTTCTTTTGATAAGTCAGTGTTTTCATCAATACCTTCCATTGTTATCCAGTCGTATAGTTCTTCAAATGTTATGACTGCATCCACCAAACCTTCATTCCTCAAATCTTGGCACTCTTCAATTTTGGAGATGCATGGACCTATAAAAACAATCCTGATTCGCTCGCCATAAATTTCTCTTAACAGTTTAGCATGTGCGATCAAAGGCGAAACAACCGGTGCCATTTGCGGTATTAATTCAGAATAATATTTTTCGATTAAATAATTGATAGAAGGGCAAGCTGTCGTAATAATATTTTTCATTTTTTTTTGATTTAATAATTGCTCGTACATTTTTGAAACCAGTGCAGCACCTACAGCTGTTTCTTCTATATACGTAAACCCCAGTCTCTTTAAGACTGCAAAAATCCAGTCTCGATCCTGTTCAAAGGATGCAATAAAGGAAGGTGCTAAGCTGACATAGACCTTTTCATTTTTACTGATGTATTTTTTGACTTTCTCGACATCATTTTTAACTACTTTTGCATTTTGAGGACATTCGGTGAGACATCTGCCGCATATCATACATTGCTCTTCTATTATTTCAGCCTGTCCGTTTTTAAAAGTAATTGCTTTGACCGGGCAGCTTCTGAGACACTTATAGCAATTTTTACAATTTGCTTCTTTAAATTGAATCGTTTTCATAATATAACCTTCTTTAAAATATGCTTTTCAAACATATCCCCTGCATTTGATGTAGTTATGCTTTCCAATAAAGTTTCACCAACTTTGACAGAAACACCTTTGGTACACTGACCCAAACAAAAAGATGCTTTTAATTCCACTTTATCCTCTAGTTTATAGGCTTGAATCAACTCTTCAAATATCTTGATAATCTGATATGATCCTTTTAAATGGCATGAACTTCCTACACAGATTGAAACCTGAAGCATATTAATCCCTCCTCTGGTATTGTTAATTACTTAACAAGTGTAATACGACGAAGCATTTATGTCAATATGGCAAAGTAAGGCATAAACCTTTTCTAAAACTTCAGTTTGTCCGGTAACCCTTTAATATTAGTTGCCAGGTTCTTTAATTTTCGAAAAGAAACCGACCTATCTTTTGATAGATCGGTTTCTCTTGTATGATTTTATAATTAAATTGAAGAGAATAACGCTTGTTAAATATTCATTATCGACAGCTTTCTTAAATGGGTCAGAAGAAGCTGCGCTGTCAACCCTACAAAAATACCGGTTCCAATTCCGGCAATTAATAAAATCGGAAGATAGTAAACCATCTTAATGTTTTGGATAACCAACGAAGCAATCATCACTTGCCCTATATTATGGAATACTGCACCAACAACGCTTACGCCTATCGTTCCAACTTTATCATGAAGCAGTTTTAATAGGATAAACATGGCAAGAAAGCTTAATATGCCACCCGAAAGACTATAGAAAAAACTTGATAATGATCCGCCAAAAATACTTAATAAGATAACTCTTAAAACCACTATTGTCAACACTTCAGTGAAATTAAAGCTATACAAAGCAACAACTGTGACAATATTAGATAATCCTAATTTAGCTCCAGGGCAAACAAAAGGAACCGGTATCATTTTTTCAATTAATCCAAGGATTAATGCCTGTGCTATCAACAGTGAAATATAAACTATTTTTTGGTTTTTGCTCATTTTTACTTTCCTCTTGTTTTTAGCTTTTAACAATTTTAATAAGAGACACCATCTATTTTAGTATTTTTATCTCCTATCTTATTACCTACTACTTCAATAACAAGTTTATGTGGGAGACAGATGATCGATTGTCCCGGTTTATTAATCAATCCTGATTTGACACAAATTTTATCTTGACAATTTGAATCTATCATCCGTATATCTCCATTGATAATTTCAACTGTATTTTTACCATATCGGTTGTCAATTTGAAATTTTTCAGTAAAGTCATTATTGCTAAGATCAATTTTTTTATAAAGCTTATTGTCTGAATATATCATGGCATATTTTTCGTTATACAGATTGTTATCATTATATCTGTTGATACCATAAAAAATGGTAGCAGCTAAAATAAAAAGTATTATAATTATTCCATCGGTTTTTCTAACTCTCATCATGTGTCACCATCAAAAAGCTAATCCTTTAATTTATATTTATTATTCGTT
>Ga0183099_1000600_pt1 | contig 25029 bp, 22 predicted proteins | sample Biomet1_FD_127788 | JGI IMG/M metagenome (GOLD analysis project Ga0183099, IMG submission 127788) | Microbial communities from bioreactor (seeded with anoxic lake sediment) at LBNL, California, USA - Biofuel metagenome 1 | ecosystem: Engineered > Bioreactor > Anaerobic > Unclassified ...
TGGACGACGCGGCAAACGCAGAAAACGCATCCGAGAATCCGGCCGCCTGAACGGCTTCCGCGACCACGTACATATGCCAGCCGTTGGTGAGTACTTGGTTGATTCTTGCAATGTCGTTCTGCGTGGTGCCGGCATCCAGATAAACCTGATCCATGGCTGCAGGAGTCTTTTCTCCATGGGCAAGTTTTGTTTCATATGTAACGACATAGACGTTGTAGCTGATACCGCCGATTGTGGTCGTATAAAAATTCCAGTTGTTGTTCTGCGTATAATCACCGTCGGGGCGCACAAGCGTTGTAGACCAGTTCCATTGGCCGGTCGCCATATTGGAGTTATTGAAATGCAGAACATTTCGGGACGCGTCAAAGTCCGGCTGCGCGTTATCCAAAATGCTTGGGATAGCAATATGCACGCGGACATAAGCATCGTTTAAGCCCGTGTTCTCTAGGAAAACTTGTTTTGGAATCGCGGTTGTCGTTTTGGAGCCGGGAACCAGATTGGCAGTATTCTCATCGAAGTTCTCATCCAGTGCGATATGAACGTTTCCGACGGTAAAAACGTTATCCTTTTTGGGCGTAGTTTCCGTAAAATATGCCAGGGTTCCGATCGAGGCAATCGCGAGGATGGCGACCGCCAGGGCGATGGACAGGATTTTTTTCTTCATGATTGGTTTCCTTTCGATCTTCGTATTTTCTGCGCGTATCGCGCACAGATTCATTGATTCAGCGCCCGGATCAGTCAATGGTGACTTCTGCCCAGGCGGCGGCAGCCGTATCAAAACCGGCCTGCTGGACCGCGTAAGCGGTGAAGGTCATGGCGGGCAGCCCGCCGTCGCCCAGAGAGTCCATCATTTCCTTTGTGACGGTGGTCGGCACGGTGACCTGGTTGCCGGTCAAGACGTTAAAATCCGTATTCGCGGCGGTCGCCGGAACTTGCCGGTACCAGACGCCGGAAACGCCGGGCAGCGGCGTCCAACCGGAATCGATGGTGTAAGCTATGTAGGTATCCAGATTCGGAGACTTCTCCAGCTTGACGAACAGCCAGCAATCCTCGCTGCCCGCGGCCACGGTCACCTTAGGGTCCTTCACGATCGTCTGGCCGGGAACCATTTTAAAATTTATCGCCGTTTCGGTCAGACTGATGCCGATGTTGCCGACGGTAAAGGTATTTTGAATGGGAGCGGTTTTGGCGGTGAGCCACGCGGCTGTACCCCCGACCGCACACCCGACGACCAGCACGACGGCAAGAAACAGCACTACAGTTTTTCCCCTCATGCCTTTTCTCCTTAAAAAATATTTGAGTTACAATAAGCCGACATGCGGCATTATCTGCAGACCTTGGACCTACTGTCCACCTTGCGGATCAAATCCGGCGCAAACGTCAGAAGCAGGAGTATGGCCGCCGCTGCGATCGCCAGATACATGCCCGGCGGATGCTGCACAAAATTGGAAGCATATCCGAGATACGGCAGGGTGAACACAGGAATACCGATCAAATTCGGCCAATAGACCGGTGCGCCGTCCTCCGCGTCATTTGCGTCGCCTTTCGTATAGAAAAGCTTTTCGTCCGAATCAATCCGGATGACCCTATGCGTCGCGACATCCGAATCTTCATCCATCACAAAGGTGATCGGGTCGCCCACCTGTACCTCCTGCGGATCCACGGACTTAACGTAGATCAGGGCACCGACGTGGTAGGTCGGTTCCATACTGCCGGACAGAACCGCATAAGGAGTCAGTCCGATAACCCGTACACCCACCAGCGAAACCGCCAAAAGCACAGCCAGGACGACCAAAAATGTGGACAAAACCCGCCAGAAGCTACCGCTTTTTTTCTTCATAATTCCTTATCTCTTTCCTCTGTTTCCCATTGTTACGGCTGGGGCAGATAAGACTAACAGCCGGATTTACCTCCGGCTGTTCCTTTGCAGGCGCCATTCATCGCGCAGAAACAAGGCAAGTATATTTCTCCGGTGTCGTAATTTCAGTCGAACGAGAAGCATAGTCATAGAGCTTTCGTACAAGGAAATCCCCGCGAAAAAGATGATCCTCCGTTGCAATCGACAGAAATATTGCTTGAAGCCTTGTGCAAATTTGAAAAAATCGGTGGAATAAAAGGAAAATTCGAAGAGAAATATATAAAAAGGGCGTGAGAGCTTTTCTCGCGCCCATAAGGAATGTACTCAGCAAGCCATCCCAGGAACCTTAAGCGTACTGTTGGGTGAACGGGTTATAAAAAATTGCCGCAAAGCTCTTTTAGGAGCTTTGCGGCAATATATTTTATATAGTTTCCCGAAAGTACGGCTTATTTCATCTCTCTGAGCAGGTTATACTTGATGTCCCAAAGCTTTCTGGAGAGATCCACATAGTAGTTATGAGGGTTTTCAAAACGCATGACCTCAGGCCAGAGGGTGTTCATCTGTTCGGCACAGTACTTCTTTATTTCCGGCAGCGAGGGGCTTTGGTAGACGAGTTCGCCGCCCCGGAAGATGGGTTCCAGTAGCTCCCGCGCCGTGTAGTTGGAGATATTCTTCTCCTTCCATGTGGCATCCGGGTCAAAAATGGTCATGGGCTTTGAGGCGTCAACAGTCTCGTCGTATACGCACATATAGTCCGCAATGGCTTTTCCGGTGTCGGTTCCGTAGAAGCGGTAGAGCTTTTTGAAGTGGGGATTGGTGATCTTAGTGACGGACTCGCTGATTTTGATGCGGGGCATAATCCGGCCGTCTTCCTCCACTGCTACAAGCTTATACACGCCGCCGAAAACCGGTTCTGAACGGGCGGTGATGAGCCGTTCTCCCACACCGAAAGCGTCGATGCAGGCGCCCTGACCGATAATGTCCCGGATAAGGTATTCGTCGAGGGCGTTGGAGACGGTAATGGTGCAGCCCGGCCAGCCGGCGTCATCCAGCATCTTGCGGGCCTTCCGCGTCAGATACGCCAGGTCGCCGGAGTCAAGACGTATGCCGCATTTGGTGATTCCCAGGGGCCTGAGGATCTCGTCGAAAGCGCGGATGGCGTTCGGAACGCCGGATTCGAGCACGTTGTAGGTATCTACCAAAAGCGTAGCGGCGTACGGATATGTTTTGCAGTAGGAACGGAAGGAATCCAGTTCCGAATCAAACATCTGTACCCAGGAGTGAGCCATAGTGCCGCCGGCTGGCACGCCGTAGAGCTCGTCGGTGATGGTGCAGGCCGTGCCGGCACAGCCGCCGATGTAGGCAGCTCTGGCACCCAGGATGGCGCCATCCGTGCCCTGTGCCCGGCGGGAACCGAACTCTAACACTGTCCGTCCCTGGGCGGAACGTGTGATGCGGCTGGCCTTGGTGGCGATCAGACTCTGGTGGTTGATGGTGCACAGAAGATAGGTCTCCAGCAGCTGGGCCTGGATAGCGGGGGCGCGCACCGTCAGCATAGGCTCCCGCGGAAATACCGGCGTGCCTTCCGGGACGGCCCAGATGTCACCGGCAAAATGGAAGTGCGAAAGGTAGTTCAGAAAGTCCTCCGAAAACATGTGACGGCCCCGGAGATATGCGATATCCTCCGGGTCAAAGTGCAGGTTCTGAATATAGTCGATGACCTGTTCCAGGCCTGCGGCGATGGCAAAGCCGCCGCCGTCCGGCACCTGGCGGAAGAAAAGATCGAAATAGGTGAAACGATTGTCCATGCCGCAGGCGAGATACCCGTTTCCCATGGTGAGTTCATAAAAATCACACATCATGGTCATGTTCAGCCTTTTATTGTCGTTCATGTCTGATCCTCGTATTTTTTTGTAATCAAAGGTTACATTTATACAATATTATAGCCTTGAATTGGGAATAAAGCAAATATATAATAAGACTTGTATAAACATAAGGAGAATTTCTATGGAACTTTCAATAGACAGACAGCGGGAGCTGGAGGCGCTGTGCCTCCGCTTTCGGAGGGAAGTATTGACCGCCATTCATAAGGCACAGTCGGGACACCCCGGTGGGAGCCTTTCCGTGTGTGAGATTCTGACCCTGCTGTATCAGCACCGCATGCATATTTCTTCCCCCGATGATCCAGAGCGGGACCGGCTGGTGCTTTGCAAAGGTCACGCGGCGCCTATGCTGTACCGCAATCTTATCGAAAAAGGATTTCTGCCCGCGGACTGCATGGACACGCTCCGTCAGCTGGGCAGTTCTCTGCAGGGTCATCCTTCCATCCACACCCCGGGCGTGGATATGCCGTCCGGCCCGCTGGGCATAGGACTTGCAGCAGCGCAGGGCATGGCCCTCGGCCTTCGTATGAACGGCTCGAAAGCCCGCGTGTACGCCGTACTCGGCGATGGCGAGCTGGACGAGGGCGCCGTATGGGAGGCCGCTGACTCCGCGCCGAAATTCCGTCTTGACAACCTCTGCGCCGTTGTGGATTACAACAAGGTCCAGCTCGACGGCACAATTGACGAAATCATGCCTTTGCGCGATTTGGAGGCCAAATGGCGCGACTTTGGCTGGCACGTCATCCGATGCGACGGTCACGACCTTCGGGCCCTCAACAAGGCCTTCGACGGGGCGGAAGCCTTCAAGGGCGGACCCACCGTGATCATCGCCGATACCGTCAAGGGAAAGGGCGTGTCCTTCATGGAGGGGCAGGCCGGATGGCACGGCAAGGCCATTGACGACGCAAACTATGAAAAGGCCATGACAGAGCTGGGAGGTGTGAACTGATGGGAAAGTCTATCCGTGACGTTTACGGCGAGACCCTCGCCGAGCTGGGAGCCGAATACCCGGATATCGTGGTACTGGACGCGGACCTGTCCGGTTCTACCAAGTCAAAAGTTTTCGGACAGCGCTATCCTGAACGCTTTTTCAACATGGGCATCGCGGAGTCCGACATGGTTTCCTGTGCAGCGGGACTCGCCTCCGTCGGGAAAATCCCCTTTGCCAACACTTTCACTGTATTTTTGACCACGCTTGGCCTCATTGCCGCCCGCGCCCAGGTATGCTATGGAGAGATGAACGTCAAGCTCGCTGGCGCCTATTGCGGAATGTCCGACGCGCTGGACGGCGCCACCCACCACGCTACGGAGGACATCGCTTTCATGCGGGTTCTGCCGAATATGCAAGTGATCGTGCCGTCCGACGCCACATCTACCCGCTGGGCCACCCGCTATGCCGCCGAACACCGGGGGCCTGTCTATCTGCGCCTGAGCCGGAGCGAATACCCCGACCTGTATCCGCAGGGCACGGCTTTCGAGGCCGGAAAGGGAAAAATCGTTCGCGAGGGCGGCGACGCCGTGGTATTCGCCATCGGCATTATGGTGCACAAGGCCCTGCAGGCCGCCGATATGCTGCAGGCGGAAGGAATCAGCCTTCGTGTTGTAGACTTGCTTTCAGTAAAGCCTATTGACCGCGATCTGATTGTACGCTGCGCGCGCGAGACCGGCGCGGTGGTCTGCGCCGAGGAGCACCAGATTACCGGGGGTGCAGGCAGCGCGGTGGCCGAGGTACTCGCCTGGGCCGGCGTAGGCGCACCGACAGAATTCGTAGGGATTCAGGACACCTTTACCGAGACCGGAAAATATGACGATCTGCTGAAAAAATATGGTCTGGACGCTGACTCGGTAGCCGGGGCCGTGCGAAAAGCCATTGCACGAAAATGACAAAGTTTTTCTGTCCCGGCAGGACCGAGCTTGCCGGCAACCACACCGATCATCAAAAGGGACGCGCGATGGCCGCTGCGGTGGACACGGGCGTCTACGCTGAGGCAGAGCCGAACGGCACAAATGTCATCAGCGTATTTTCCGACGGTTTTGAACCGCTCCGGGTGGATCTGGATAAGCTCTGGCCGGATGAGAGTGAAATCGGTACCCCTGCCGCCCTCGTAAAAGGTGTCGCCGCCACCCTGGCGGAGAGCGCCGAGGCCCTCAACGGCTTTGACGCCTATGTGGTCAGCCATATCCCCGTGGGGCGTGGCATGTCCTCGTCGGCGGCGTTTTCCGTGCTGATTGGCTGCATCATCGGCGAATTTGCCGAGGGGGCGTTTTTTGCCCCGGAGGAGATCGCCAAGGCCGCCCGGAAGGCGGAAAACCGCTGGTTTGGCAAGCCCTGCGGATTGTTGGATCAGATGACGTGCGCCATGGGCGGCGCGATCTATATTGATTTTCTTCATAGTAAGATCGTTCATATGGACTGTAATTTCGAATCGCTGGGCCTGGCTCTGTGCCTGACAGACACCGGAGGCAGTCACGCCGCCGCGCTGAAGGAATACGCCCGGATTCCCGCAGATATGTCCGAAGTGGCGCAAACCTTCGGTGTGCAGTGGCTGGGTAAGGTGCGGCCGTCCGACTTCGAAGAGGAATGGCCAAAGCACAAACAAGATCCAAAGTGGATGCGCGCCCGTCACTTTTTTGACGAGAGCCTCCGCGCCGCATCCATGGCGGACGCGCTGGGGCTGAAGGACGGAAGGCGTTATATGGAACTGATGAACGCGTCCGGCCGTTCGTCCGAGACGCTTCTGCGCAACATCACCGCACCGGGCGTGGGAGACGAATTGGCAAAAGGCCTTTCGACCGCCGCTCGGATGCTGGAGGGCGTGGGCGCGTGGCGCGTTCACGGCGGGGGATTTGCCGGCTGTGTGCAGGCGCTGATGCCACAGGACCTGTTTGAACCTTATAAGGCCTGCATGGATGACTGTTTTGGCCCGGGCGCCTGCCAGCGGATCAAGATTTATCCCAAAGGCGCCGGAAAAACAATATAAAAAAAGCGGCGGAGCCTGTGCTTCGCCGCTTTTTATACGAGAACCTCAGTCCACATCCACGTCCAACGCTTCCACACCCTTGGCGGCAACAGGCTTACTGTCGCCGTGCTTGACAAAAGACATGGTAACGAAGGCAAGCAGCACGAATATGCAGCCGTAAGGAAACAGCGTCAGCATGTTCACATCCAGAAGAAGACCGGACAAAATCGGCGTCACCATCTGAGCCGCCATGCTGGCGGTGTAGTAATAACCTGTATACTTGCCTACGTCGCCGCCGCGGGCAAGTTCCACTACCATAGGGTAGGAGTTGACGTTGATGGTGGCCCAGCCGATGCCGGCCAGTGCAAACAGCACATCCATAATAATCGGAGAGCTGCCGGAGCGGATAAAGCTGGCCACGCCGAATGAGACGCCCAGAATGACAATGCCGGCGAGGATGGTCTTTTTGCGTCCGATCCTGGAGGCGATCAGGCCCACGGGCAGGTAGGCTATCACCGCAGCCACAGTTGCAATGGTAAGATTCGCATTGAAGTCCAGGCCCAGCACGTTCGTGGAATAGACTGAAAATTTGCTTGTCACGGCATTGTAACCGAAAAACCAAAGCACTACGCTGGCCAGAATGAGAAGCAGGCTCTTCCGCTCCTCCGGGGAGAGCTTGCGGCTGCCGGAGCCATTTTCGTGCGCCGTACCGTCATCGATGCCCCAGCGGGCGGATTCGGCTTCCATCTCCTTTGCAAAGCGCGGCTCTCGCACCTTCCACAGAAAGATGGCCAGGGCGAGGAGCATCAGCCCGCCTATGCACCCGAAATAGATCATATAGCTCATCGAGGCGTTTTCCGATTTACCGGTGCCGAATAGTATACCGAGCACCAAGACGCAAAGGCCGCCCGCCGTGCCCATGAGGTTAATGATGGCGTTGGCTTTTGAGCGCAAAGGCTTGATGGTCACGTCCGGCATCAGAGCGACCGCCGGGCTGCGGAAAACGGACATGGCAATCAGAACAAACAGCAGCACTGCAATGAAAAATAGCAGCGGCCCCTTGTCAGCTGCGGTCGCCGCCGCTGCGGACCCATACTTTGTCAGGTTCTCCACTTGGAGTTTATCCGCCACCGCCAGAACCTGCAGGCCGATGATCGCAGCCGCGGCACCGCCGATAATGTAGGGCGTGCGCCGGCCAAGGCGGGTATGGGTTTTATCGGACAGTGCTCCGAACAGAGGCAGCATGAACAGGGCCAGCACATTGTCCAATGCCATGATGACGCCTGACCAGGCCTGATTCATGCCGAACTTATTCGTCAGGATAAGGGGAACGATGTTGTCGTAGGCCTGCCAGAAAGCACAGATGAGGAAAAAGGCAAAGCCCACAAATATGACGAGTTTGTTGTTAAGCTTCATATATCTGCCTCCCCGGTGATGATCTTCTACCATCATATCGGATATCGGAAATCATTTCAATATCAAATTGACGGAGCGAATCCTGCGCGGTATAATTATTAGTATAAAGGAGGTCTTCTTTTTATGTCAAAAGCGCTGAAGATCGTTCTTCCCCTAGCAGGTACAGCGGCTGCCGTGATCGGGGCCACGGCGTTCCTGATTGCCCCCGGAATCGCCAACAAAAGACAAAAAGCCCCATTCCAGGGACGAAATTTCGCCCACAGGGGGCTACATAAATATGATAAAAGCATACCGGAAAACTCTCTGCCGGCTTTTCAGGCCGCCGTCGATAACGGCTACGGCATGGAACTGGACGTACAGCTGTCCGCAGACGATCAGGTAGTGGTATTCCACGACGACTCCCTGGAGCGGGTTTGCGGCGAGGAAGGAGACGTGACTGACCGTACCTGGGCGGAGCTTAGCGCGCTCAAGCTGTGCGGAACTAAGGAGCGCATGCCGCTGCTGACCGAAGTTTTCAGCGTCGTAGGGGGCCGCGAACCCATCATTATCGAGCTGAAAAGAGGTATGCGAAACGAGGAGCTTTGCCAGAAGACCCTGGATCTCATCGATGCTTACAAGGGACCGGTCTGTGTGGAGAGTTTTGATCCCCTCATTGTACGATGGTTCCGCTTAAACGCCCCCGATATCCTGCGCGGCCAGTTGTCCGCACTGCAGGAGGATATGTCCAGGGTTACCACGCGGCATAATGCTTTTCTGCTTGGAAACCTGCTGACGAATTTTATCGGCAGACCCCAGTTCATCGCCTATAAAATCGGGAAAAAGCCCTTTACAGTACGCCTGTGCGAGGCAATGGGAGCCATGAAGATTGCTTGGACCAGCTGGGACTGGGCCAGCGAAGACACCAATGATGCGGTAATTTTCGAGTATTACCGTCCGCGCCGGAGATTTAAATAAGAGAGTACCTGCCAAGAAGCAAGGCTTTGAGGCAGGTACTTTTTATTATACACAGGCTTTTTATGGAATGTCCCTTACGGAAGCAAAAACGTAGTCGGGCTTTAGCGTGGATGCGGCGAGCATCTCCCGGGTCGTTTCACCGGAAAGGACAAGCGCGGATACCGCGCCGGCGTTCACCGCCACGGCGATGTCCGTATACAGCCGGTCGCCCACGCAGCAGATGTGCTCGTTTGGAACACGGAACTTTCTTGAAATTATATCGACCATACGCCGCTCGGGCTTGCCGATGAAAACCGGCTTGCAGCCTGTTGCAGCCGTGAGCAGGGCGCAGATGCTCCCGCAGTCCGGCAAGACCTCACCGCCGTCTATGGGGCAAACCCAATCGGGGTTCGCGGCCAGAAATACCGCGCCATGCCTAAGAAAGGACACGGCTTTTTGAAGCTTTGCATAGACAAGTTCCGTGTCAAAACCGATCAGCACCACATCCGGTGTGTCCTCCGTTAGGCGCACATCGTGCACGGCAAGCTCGTCGCGCAGCGCCTGTGTGCCGACGACGTATACGCTTGCACCCTCATGGTTTTCCCGCAGGTACAGCGCCGACGCCTCACCCGAGGTGAACACGTCCTCCCGCTCGCAGGGAAAGCCCAGGCCGCGCAGGCGGTTGACATAATTCTCCGCACTCCGGGAGGAGTTGTTCGTCAAATAGATGTACCGGCGCCCGGTTTCGGCCAGGCGCCGGACAAATTCGTGCGCGCCGGGAAGGACGGTATCGCCGAGATACAGCGTACCGTCCATGTCCAGCACAAAGAGTTCGCAGGCTTGCAGTTTGTCCATCAGAACAGACCGCACACCAGCTCCGTATAGGCTGCGGGATCGTCCAACGGGATGCCCGCGATGAGCTCAGCCTGCGCCAGCAGAACCATGGAGAGACGTTTGGCTTTGGCCTTGTCCTCGGCGTAGGCCTTCTTGAGCGCTTCAAAGGCGGGGTGCGAGGCGTTCAATTCCAGCACGCGCTTTGCCTTCATATTCTCTGCGTCGGGTACTCCGGGAAGATTTCTGAAGTATTTTTCCATCTCCAGGGTGACTTCGCCCTCGGTGGTCAAAAACACGGGATGGCTCTTTAGCTTGTGGCTCAGGCGTACGGTCTCGACCTGACTGCCGAGGCTTTCTTTGACGAAGTCCAGAAGCTCCTTGGACTCTTCTTCCTTTTTCTCGGTGTCCTTTTTCTCTTCTTCGGATTCAAGCCCGAGGTCGTCGGACGTGACGTTGCAGAACTCTTTTTCTTCGAACTTGCCGAGAATCTGCACGACGAACTCGTCCACGTCATCGGTCAGGCACAGCATGTCGTAGCCGGCGGCCTCCACCTGCTCGGCCTGCGGCAGCGCGGAGGCGCGTTTGACCGTCTCACTGCAGGCGTAATAGATTTTTTTCTGGGATTCGGGCATGGCCTTGACGTATTCGTCCAAGCTCACGAGCTTGTCGTTTGAGACGGACTGGAACAGCAGCAAGTCCTGCAAAAGATCCTTCTGCATGCCGTAACTGCCGACGGTACCGTACTTGAGCTGCAGGCCAAAAGCTTTATAAAATATAAGGTATTTTTCCCGGTCCTCGTCCATGAGCCGTTTCAGCTCCGCCTTGATCTTTTTTTCGAGGTTCTGGGCGATGACCTTCAGCTGACGGTCATGCTGGAGCATCTCGCGGGAGATGTTCAGATTCAGGTCGGGAGAATCCACAACGCCGCGCACAAAGCGGAAATATTCGGGCACAAGGTCGCCGCATTTCTCCATAATCATCACGCCGGAGGAATAAAGCTGCAGGCCGGGCTCATAATCGCGGGTGTAGTAGTCATAAGGCGCTTTTGCAGGGATAAAAAGCATGGCCTTGTAGCTTGTGAGGCCTTCGGCGTCGACGCGGATGACGGACGCAGGGTCGTCTGTGTCGTGGAAATGCTCCTTATAATAAGCCTTGCAGTCGTCGTCCGATACCTCGGATTTCGGGCGCTGCCAGATGGGAACCATGGAGTTTACGACGGCATCTTCCGTGGTGGCGTTATAAGCGCCCTTGCCGTCCTCACCGCCCTTTTCGTCCCACTGGCGGTTCTCGACCATCATATGGATGGGCCAGCGGACGTAATCGGAATACTTCTTGACCAGATCCTTGAGTTTCCAGCTCTCCAGATAGTCGGAATAGTGCTCGTCGTCGGTATCGGGTTTCAAATGCATGACGACGTCCGTACCAACGCTGTCCTTTTCGCATGGCGTGACGGTGTATCCGTCCGCACCGGAGGACTCCCAGCGGAACGCCTCGTCGGAACCGTAGGCCTTTGTTACGACGGTGACCTCGTCGGAGATCATGAACGCAGAATAGAAGCCCACGCCGAACTGGCCGATCACATCCACATCGGCGGCCTTCGCGTCGTCGGGCAGAGATTCGCGGAAAGCACGGGTGCCGCTTTTGGCGATGACGCCGAGATTTGACTCCAGCTCATCCTTGGTCATGCCGATCCCGTTGTCAGACACGGTGAGAGTACGGGCCTGCTTGTCCACGGCGATGCGGATCTGGAAGTCCGAACGGGCCATGCCCACCTTTTCGTCCGTCAGCGACAGATAGCACAGCTTGTCGATGGCGTCAGAGGCATTGGAGATGATTTCGCGTAGGAAAATCTCCTTGTGGGTATAGATCGAGTTGACCATCAGGTCCAGCAGCCTTTTTGATTCGGCCTTGAATTGTTTCTTTGCCATTTTATCTCAAGTCCTTTCGGAATAAATTAACTATCTTTAATGGTTTCCATAACTTTCATATTATAACATTTGTCACAAAATTTTTCAACACCGTTACATTTGATTACAGTTTCCCATTTTTCCTTGCCATGCCGTGCGGATACAGGATATAATAACTTTACATAATATAGGAGGGGCAGCCGATGAAACGGATACTGTGTCTACTAACCGCGGTAATTTACGTTGTCATGCTGTGCGGCTGCTCAACCACTTATCAGGCGAAAATGTCACCGGTTGAAACGACTGCGGCCGTCACGCCGAAAGAGACGACGGCCGAACCGGCCGTGCAGCAAAGCGCCGCGCCGTCACCGTCTGAAACGCCGGGAGACTGGGCCGCCAACTATACTGCGTTTCTGGAAGACAATTACGACGTCATCACCGCTTTGTGGCCGGAAGGTTTGACAGGCGTTGGTTTTATTGATCTTGATCTGGACGGTACCCCCGAGATGGTGCTGTTCGACATGGGCGCATCCGCTACGCTGGGCGTGCAGCTATTTGACTATGTGGACGGAAAAGTGTGGTGCGTTTCCAGCGTGCAGCCGGATGCCGCCGGCGCGTTTGGAGCCGAACACATGTCTGCGCTGTCCGTGTGCGCCAGTTACTTTGAGTCATTTCGACTGATGCGCGGGAATGACGGGAAACCGTATTTTTGCGTTACCAGTGCAAACGGCACCATCGACTCCAGCTGGGAGGAAATTATCCGCTTCAGCAGTCAGGACGGTTTTCTGACCCTGCAGAGTGTTTGTTATCGCGACTCTCTATGCAATACGGAGACGGGACTCGTCATTGCGGAGACGTATGAAGTGGGCGGCACGGAGTCCACCGAAGAGCAATACAACAAAGCCCTTTCTGCTGAGAAAGCCGCGAAAGACTTAGGGTATGAGGCAAAGGGCGTGTTTCTGTGGAACGATATGTCCCGTTACGACACCACCTGCAACGGGTTGCTGGCCATGGCCCGCGACGCTGCTGCGGCTTATACGCCGATTGAATAAGGGAAGACGGAAAACTTGCGGCGGCACCCCTTGTGCCGCCGTATTTCTGTATTTTGTAGCTTGTTAGATGATTTCTTTTGCTATATAATAAAAACTCAGTAAAAGCCCTGTAAAAACAGACAATTTGGCCGGGCCGGCATAGGCCTGGCAAGGAAGCGAACGACATGCCGACACAGTGGAAATGCTCTCCTGAACAGCTCCATAAAACCTATATTGCCAACACGGAAGCGTTTTATCGCACCGCCGGACGCAGCCTGGCCGGACAGATGGACAAATTTTTCACAGACTGCGCCATCGGGCTGTTTTCCAAGGGCGGAGCTGTGGTTCAGGAACATGCGGATGCTGTCAACGAACTGTATTCCAAAGATCAGCCCAGGCCTACTTGGCTTTTATGGGAACTATCTGGAAAAGTTTGCGCGGGCGCAGAGTTTCTGCCGCCGCTGTTTTTCTGGACACTGACGGAGTCGGACGCGAAAAGCGGAACTGACCATTCCCGCATATTTATTCGTATGCTCACGAACATCTTGCTGTATCTGGCGGCGGTGGATGACGATGTTACTTACGCCGAAGCCACCTATATCACCGAATGCGGTGACAAGCTGTCGGCCCTGTGCGACTCCGCCGGAGTCAAAAAAGGCAAACCAGGCCTCAACCCGGAAGACTATGTCACCAGTTCCGAACCGCCTTTCACGGATAAAAGTCCCGTGACGGCAGCGCCCGGCAACCCGGCGGATAAAATGATACCGACGGTGGACAAGCAGGCCAAAAAGCCCAGCTTGGATGAACTCATGGCCGAGCTGGATGCGCTGATCGGCCTGACGGAAGTCAAAAAGGACGTTAAGTCCATGATGAACTTAATTAAAGTGCGCAAGCTGCGCACGGAGGCCGGTCTGCCCGTACCGCCCATGAGTCTGCATCTGGTGTTCATGGGCAATCCAGGTACCGGCAAGACCACCGTGGCCCGGCTCATCGGCGGGCTGTATGCTGCCATCGGCGCCTTGCCCAAGGGCCAGCTGGTGGAAGTTGACCGCTCCGGCCTTGTGGCCGGCTACGTAGGCCAGACCGCCCTCAAGACCCAAGAGGTCATCCGGTCCGCGCTGGGCGGCGTTCTGTTCATCGACGAGGCCTATTCTCTGGCGGAGGGCGGCGAAAACGACTTCGGCCGCGAAGCCATCGATACCATTCTCAAGGCTATGGAGGATCACCGCGACGAGCTGGTGGTCATCGTGGCGGGCTACAACGGTCCGATGGAAAAGTTTTTGAGCTCCAACCCCGGCCTGGAAAGCCGCTTCAACAAATATTTTTATTTCCCGGACTACACCGGTCCGGAACTTTTGTCTCTCTTTTCCGATATGTGTGAAAAAAACGGCTATACGCTTGACGCCGATGCTGAGGCGTTTGCCAAGGAGTATTTTGACTCCGTTTTTAAGGACCGTGACGAAAACTTTGGAAACGGACGCGATGTGCGCAACCGTTTCGAAGATATGGTGGTGCGCCATGCAAACCGCGTGGCGGAGCTGACAAAGCCCACGAAAGACGACCTGATGACCATCAAAAAGCAGGACTTTCTGCCGGATTCTCCTAAAAATACGGACTCGACCGTATGACGGAAACATTTCAGGCAAACCGTAAGTCTTAGTGCACAGAAGATTGACACAATGGAAGATAAAAACTTAGGCGTATATGTTCATATACCGTTCTGCGCGTCGAAATGCGGCTATTGCGATTTTTATTCTCTTGCCGGATGTGACAGCCGCATGCCGCGGTACCAGCAGGCGCTTTTGCAGCATATCGAGGAGGCGGCGGGCGTTATGGCCCCGTACTACGTCGATACGCTGTATTTTGGCGGCGGTACGCCCAGCTATTATGGAGGAAAGCGGATCGCCGAGCTTTTTAACGCCTTCAAACGGGCCGGAAAAGTGCTCAAATCGGCCGAAGTCACCGTCGAGTGCAACCCGGACAGCGTAACCCGGCACGATTTGGGCATTCTCGCCGAGGAAGGCGTCAACCGCATTTCCCTGGGTGTGCAGTCGGCCAACGACGACCTTCTGAAAATCATCGGCCGCCGCCACAACTTCACGCAGGTGGTCAATGCGGTGCAGGACATCCGCAGCGAAGGGTTTGACAACCTCAGCGTGGATCTTATCTACGGTCTTCCCAACCAGACCAAAAGAGACTGGGCCGATACGCTGGGCCGTATCCTGGACCTGGGGCCGGATCATATTTCCTGCTACGGCCTGAAACTGGAAGAGGGAACTCCCATGTACAATGCGTACAGGAACAGTCCCGTACTCCCTTCCGACGACGATCAGGCGGATATGTATCTTTTCGCGGCGGAGACTCTGGAGCATTACGGCTATGCCCAGTATGAGATTTCAAACTTTGCCCACAAGGAGAAGGAATCCCGGCATAACATGAAATACTGGGACCTGGACGATTATTTGGGCTTCGGCCCTGGCGCCCACTCCTGCATCGGCAATACCCGTTACTGCTTCGTTCGCAGCCTGCAGGCCTATATCACCGGCATGAACGGCGGGAAGGATATTCTGGACGAATACGAGGTTCTCAGTCCTTTGGACAGAGCCGCGGAATATGTCATGCTGGGTCTGCGTCGGGCAAAGGGTATCTGCAAAGAGGAATATTACGACATCTACAAAAGCGACTTTACTCCCATGGAGGAGCTTTTTAAAGAATTTCAGCAGGATGGATGGGCCAAATTAACGGACGGCCGGTGGAGTTTCACTTCCACGGGTTTTCTGCTGTCTAATACTCTCATCGGGTCACTGCTGGAAGCCCAGGCAGAGTATAAACTATCCGGAAATCCATGGATGAAGGAACCCTATAAGCTGAACGTGGAAAAAATTCAGCTACCGACCGGCAGCGATGCGCATTGAGGGAAAGGGGAAAAATGAGCGGCAGCCATTTACAACCGAAAAGGAAAAAAGATAAGACCGCAGTGGCACAGCTGGAACACAGAAGCCGGAGCCGAAAGTACGGATCCGCCGGCGTGCGAAAGTGGCTGGTACCGATTATTATTGCCGTTGCGGCTGTAGCGGTATGCGCAACGGTAATCTGCCTTTTCTCCCTCCGGGCGGCTAAAAGTGAGGTCATATATCCCCATGTGCGCATAGATGGTACGGACCTGGGAGGGCTGACGCGGCAGGAAGCTGAGGAAGCTCTATCCAAAACCGACGTGGGCGCAGGCGCCGGCAAAAGCGTCACGATGGATTTCCCTATGGATTACAAGCTGACCGTTACGGCTGAGCAGATCGGGTTGGGAAACGAGGCGGAAAAGGCGGTCGATGCGGCGTACGGCTACGGCCGGAGCAGCGGGCTTGTGCAGAACGTGCTGGACTACCTTCTTTGCCTGACTGGCAAAGAAAAGGACATTTCCTGGCAAGACAATTCTTCCATAGATGACAAGGCCCTCGCGCAAATCGTCGGCCAGATGGCGGATGAGGTAAACGCCAAACTACTTAACAACGAAGCGGACATCGGCAAAGACGGGATTACTCTCGTTAAGGGTATGGGGTCCGCCACCGTAGACGCCCAAGCGGTCTGCACGTTGATCCGGCAAGCTTTTGAAAACAAAGATTATGATAACATAGAATACACGCCCGAGTCGCCCTCCTCTGAGACGTTCGACCTGCAGGCCCTGTATGACAGCATTTACAAGGAACCTGTAGATGCCGCTTACGATGCGAGCACCGGCAAGGCGTCCAAGAGCCAGCGGGGCGTCAGTTTTGATATGGATGCCGCCCGTAAGGCGTGGGATGCCGCGAAGTATGGGCAAAAGGTCTTTATTCCTTTTATTTTTAAAGATCCCAAGGTTACGACCGACCATCTCAACGAGGTGCTGTTTGCCGATAAGCTGTCCTCGAAGAGTACCTCTCTTTCCGGCTCCTCCTCCAACCGCATCGCAAACGTTACCTTGGCGGCTAAGTCGATGAACGGCACCATTCTCAACCCCGGCGATACTTTCAGCTACAACAAATGTCTGGGCCAGCGCACGGCTGCCAAGGGCTACAAGGAAGCCGGCGTATACGAAGGCGGCAAACATACGACCGGCATCGGCGGCGGTATCTGCCAAGGCAGCTCGACGCTGTATTACTGCGCTATGTGCGCGAATCTGAAGATTACAGAGCGCTATGCCCACTACTTTACCTGCAACTACCTGCCCTGGGGTATGGATGCCACGGTCAGCTGGGGATCGCCTGACTTCTGCTTTGTGAACAATCGGGATTACCCCGTCAAGATCGTCGCATACGTTTCTGGAAGCACCCTAACCGTGGAATTGTGGGGCACGGATGTGGACGGCTCTTATGTAAAAATGACAAGCTCTACATGGCAGGATTCCGAGTACTATTACGCCCAGACCTACCGGAATGTCTACTCGTCCGATGGCACACTACTGTCCAGCACCAAAGAAGCGTACAGCAGTTACCATAGATACGAGGCCGGTGCAACGACTACGCCGAAACCGACCGCCACGCCGAAGCCGACCGCAGCGCCGACCGCCACGCCGAAACCGACTGTCAAGCCGACCGCCACGCCGAAGGCGACTGCCGAGCCCACTGCCACGCCGAAGGCGACTGCCGAGCCCACTGCAGTACCCACGGAGGTTCCTACCGCGGGACCTACTGAGTCCGCCACGGAAAAGCCGACAACGGGGGAACCGAGCTCGACTCCGTGAGAATAAACGGCGAGAAATGAACGAATGCTACAACCAGTTTTGGAGGATATAAAATGAGTAAGGGAAAGTTCTATCTTTCTACCGCCATCGCCTACACGTCGGGCAAGCCTCACATAGGCAACACCTATGAGATCGTGCTGGCCGACGCAATCTGCCGGTTCAAGCGTCTGAATGGCTACGACGTTTATTTTCAAACCGGCACGGACGAGCATGGTATCAAGATACAGGAAAAGGCCGAGGCCGCTGGCATAACGCCCCAAAAGTACGTGGACGGCGTTGCCGCCGAGATCAAGCGCATCTGGGACGTTATGAACACGAGTTACGACCGATTTGTGCGCACGACCGACGAACACCACATGGAGATCGTACAGAAGATCTTCAAAAAGCTCTACGACCAGGGCGACATCTACAAAGGCTCCTATAAGGGCATGTACTGCACCCCCTGTGAGAGCTTCTGGACCGAGAGCCAGCTGGTGAACGGCAAGTGCCCCGACTGCGGCGGCGAGGTGCATTACGCCGAGGAGGAAGCCTATTTCTTCCGCATGTCCAAGTACGCTCCCAAGCTCATCGAGCATATCGAATCGCACCCGGAGTTTATCCAGCCAGAGGCTCGGAAAAACGAAATGCTCAACAATTTCCTCAAGCCCGGCCTGCAGGACCTGTGCGTTTCCCGTACCAGCTTCACATGGGGCATCCCTGTGACGTTCGACCCCAAGCACGTGATCTACGTCTGGATTGACGCGCTTTCCAACTATATTACCTTCCCCGGTTACGACCCGGACAAGCCCTTCGAAGAACAGGGAGAACAATATAAAAAGTATTGGCCTGCGGACGTACACCTCATCGGTAAGGACATCCTGCGATTCCATACCATTTACTGGCCCATCATGCTGCTGGCGCTGGGCGTCCCCCTGCCCAAGCAGGTGTTCGGCCATCCCTGGTTGATGGTGGGTGACGGCAAGATGTCCAAGTCCAAGGGAAACGTCATCTATGCGGACGACCTTGTCGATCTCTACGGTGTGGACGCCGTGCGCTACTTTTTGCTGCACGAAATGCCCTTTTCTTCTGACGGCACTTTTACTCATGACCTCATCATCGAGCGCATTAACTCCGACCTTGCCAATATCCTTGGCAACCTCGTCAAGCGCAGCATGGATATGTGCCGCAAATATTCTGGAGGCGTTCTGTCTGACCACAACGTTCCCGGCGAGCATGATGACGAACTGACCGAACTTGCCCTTGCCACGCCCCAAAAAGTCGAGGAGAAGATGAACTCTCTCCATGTGGCGGACGCTATCGATGAAATTTTTACGCTCCTGCGCCGCGCCAACAAGTACGTAGACGAAACCAAACCTTGGGTTCTGGGCCGTGATCCCGCGCAGAAAGGCCGGCTGGACACTATACTCTATAACCTTTTGGAGACCATCCGAATTGCTGCGACGCTCATCACGCCTTTCTTGCCGGACACCGGCGCGAAGATTTTTCAGCAACTGAATATTGCGCCATCCGAATGGAGCAGTCTTGTCACCTTCGGTGCTCTGCCCGCCGGGCATATCGTCGGCGAATCCGAGGTTTTATTTGCCCGCTTGGATCCGGAAAAGAAAACGGAAGAAGTCAACGCCTTCTACGAGGCCAAAGCCACCACTTCGAAGGCGGGGGAAAAGCCTCCTGTGTCCCCCGTTACCATCGACGAGTTTGCCAAAGTGCGTATGACCGTCTGCAAAATTCTTCAATGCGAGGCCGTTAAAAAAAGCGAAAAACTTCTGCGTTTTGAGCTGGACGATGGCTCGGGCACGCCGAGACAGATTCTGTCCGGCATTGCCAAGTACTATAAGCCCGACGAACTTGTTGGTAAGACGGTGCTGGCCTGCACCAACCTGCCGCCGCGAAAGATGATGGGTCTGGAGTCGAACGGCATGCTCCTTTCCACCGAGAGCGACGACGGAAAGACGCTGCACCTCATCATGCTGGATGACGTCATCCCCGCAGGCTATACCGTGTGCTGATTACCTGCGCATAAACGACAAACGCCTCCCATATCGTAATAAAAACGATATGGGAGGTATTTGTATGCCTTATGAGGAAGTGAAAAGTCCTCCGAAGTCGCATTGCCTGACGCTGGACGAGCGCAGCAGGCTGACGGTGTCCGGGGTGGAAGAGGTATTGGCCTTCGATGCGGACCAGGTGGCCGTTCGCACCGTCAAGGGGCTTTTGTATGTGCGGGGTGAGAACCTACAGGTGGAGAAGTTAGCCAAAGAGGCAGGAGCGCTTGTCATTACCGGAAAGGTCTCGGATTTGACTTATGAGGACGCGGGCCCCACCAGCGGCTTCTGGAAGAAGCTTTTCGGCTGATGGAATTGCCAGTTGGGGTCCAATTGTACCAAGCCGCGGCTTTTTTGACCGTGGGCGCGGCACTCGGAATATGGTATGACTTTCTGGCCGCGCTGCGTGGTACGACGACCACCCCGGCTTGGCTGACGGATGGCATCTTCGTGCTGAGCGTGGCACTGGTGTTGTTCGCGGCCGGCATGGCGACCCTGGAGGGACGCGTGCGGCTGTATATGCTGGTTTTTGCCGGCCTCGGCGGCGTGCTGTGGGGGATTGGCCCGTCCTGCGCCGTACGCCGGGTTTTTGCCGCAGGCTGGGAGAGCGCGGCGAAAGGAGCGAAGTTTTGTGCAAAACCATTTGCAGCCGGGGGAAAATTCGTACACAAAGGCGTTAAAAAACTCTTTCATATTTTTGGGAAATGGTTTACAATAACTACAAATCGGTGCCAGAAGATGCGACGGAACCCGGCAGAAAAGGAGACGGCCTATGAAGCTCCGAAAAACGGGACTTTTTACGACGCTCGTTATATTGGGCCTGATCGTTTACGCCTGCGTAGCCCTGGTGAGCATACGGCAGAAAATCGCAGCCGCCACCGAGACAGAGGCCGCGCTGCGAGAAAAGGTCACACAGATGCAGGAGAATAACGCTTCTCTGCAGTATGATATTGACCATGCCGATGACCCGGATGTTATCGCCGGGATCGCCCGTCAGAAACTGGGCCTTGTGACAGGCAATGAGATTATTTTTTACGACGGAGGGCAATAAACCGCGTAAGAATGGCTATGTGGTGAATCATAAAGCTATTTTAGAACTGAATTCCCCATGATGTTTTCTGGTATATAGTTGCTCATAAAAATCTGCCATTCCCTAGTCTGCGTTGACAAAGGAATGACAGATTTTTTTAGGCTGGCGCCGGTTATCTGCGCTTTATGTTGGCGGAAATTTCGCTTAGTGCCTCTGCCGCCTCCATGTTGCAGTTGGTATTCCGGGCCAGATCGCACAGACTTACCATACCCACCACCCGGCCGTTATCCAATACGGGAAGACGGCGTACCTGCTCGTCCGACATCGTCTTTGATGCTGTGTCCACGTTTTCATCCGCGCCGCAGCTGCAAATGCCACGGCTCATGATTTCGCGGACTTTTGTATTCGGGTCCATGTCTGCCGCAACGCAGCGGGTAACAATGTCGCGGTCGGTGACTATGCCGCGCAGCCTGCCGTCCTCGTCGCACACAGGCAGCGCCCCCAAATTATGCCGCTTCATCAGGCGAGCCGCCGCTGAAATGGGTTCCTGCTGGCTGACGGCCACGATCTTGTCCGTCATGATGTCGCATACTTTCATTTGTATTCCTCCGATGGTATAATGTATAGAAATAGTATTTACGGAATCGACTTTGTTTAAACTCACTTGACAAGGCCGGCCAGCACAGGACCTGCGGCCTTGGCAAACAGTCTCACCGCTTTAATGGCCTCCTGCAGGGTGTTACCGCTGGTACCCACCTCCAGAATCATCGAGCCCTTGGTGAGCTGCTCGTTATAGCGATAGGAACTCAGGTCAATAGAGCGCATCAGATTCGGGTACAGGGTGTTGACCGCATTCTGCAACTGTAACGCTAGCTTTAAATTGTTCCGCCAGTCCGGGTGGTACAGATTTTCATCTGTGCCCATGACGAACATGAGCTGCGCCGCGTTGGTACCCTGCACGTCCGTTATTGTTTTATAGATTGTGTCTTGCGTACCCAGCGCATCCCGGTGCAGGTCAATAACCATGGCAATGCCGGGATATTTCATCAGATACGCCTCCACGGCTGCGCCGCTGCGGGCGTACGAACCGTTGTAGCTCGGATAATCGTAAAAGTTGGTATCATGCAGCACGTGCAGACCATAGGCCTCAAGGGCGGTTTTCAGCTCCTCACCCACTCGTACGACGCTGTGCTGGATGTCGGTGGTGCGGTAAGGGTCGGTTTGGACATAGGCGCTATCGTCGTCCATGGTATAGGCTTCGGTTGTGTGGGTGTGGATGATAAGTATTTGGGGCCCCTCCGCCGGTAGGGATAAATCCAGATCTTCGGCCAGCAATGCGTCCTCGTCAACGGTGTAGCTCGTATCGTTGTCAATGTCGTGCGCAGCGGTGATGGTAGTGGTGACGACTTGAACGGAATCCGATGTGGCGGTCGGCGACGGAGGCGGTGACGTCGATGGCGGCGGAGAAGGTTCCGCGGTTGGCAGAGGCGTCGTACCTAATGTAGGGGGCGGCGCGGGCTCTGCGGTTGGCGAAGGTGTTGAATCCGGCGTAGCTAGCGGTGTTGTGGAAGCCGCAGGTGACAAACTGGGGGTCGCGCAAGGGGTTGTCTGAATTAGGAGAGCGTCGTCTGTCGCACCCGCTGGCGGCAGCACGCCACTGACTGTTGCCAGATACCCAAAAACTACCGTTAGCAGCAGGGCAACGAGCAATTTCTGTTTCATGGGATTCCCCTTTCTGAAGTATCAATTGAGCTTATGCTCAGGGTTATCCCAGCATGAATCATTTTGCCCGTTTTTCTGGAAGATAATAACATCCATTGCAGCTGAAAAAGGAGATTGAAAAAGATGACCATAACCTATAAGCCGAAAGGCGTTTGCTCCCGGCTCATGACCGTTGAGTCCGAAAACGGTATTGTGAAGCATGTCGAAGTGGTGGGGGGGTGCAACGGAAATTTACAAGGAATTTCCCGCTTGGTGGAGGGAATGTCTGTCCAGGAGGCCATCGCGAGGCTGCATGGGATCCGCTGCGGCAAAAAGCCGACATCTTGCCCCGATCAATTATCGAAAGCGTTGGAGGAGTTGACGTAATTTGTCGTCAAATTCGGAAAACGATAGACATAACATATAGTTATGGTTAAGTCGCAGGTTCCGTGATTGTGGGAAGATATGTCGAAATCTTGTATAAAAATCTTTCTTTTTCACTTTTTAGCTACGATATCTTGGGAGGTTTTGAATTAATTGCTAAAATGAAACACAATTAGTTGTAGATTTGTCACAATTTTCAGTTTAAAAAGCCGGCTTTTATACAGTCTGCCGATTGTTTTCGACGAGCCCAATTCAGTATAATTACATTACCAAAATGAATTGGAATCAGAAAAATCCTGCAAGAATTGCATGATTTTGTCGAAAAGGAGGCAGCCCTGATGGCAGGCAGAAAGCATAACAAGTGGGCGGTAATCCTATGCGTATTCTGCCTTTCCTATGGTCTGCTCAGCGGAGCAAGCTATGCCAGGGGCGAAAACCTAGAGGATACGGAATCGACTGTCCAGGATGAAGAGAGCCAGACGCGGCAGAACACCACGGAGGAGCAATCTCCGACGGCGGATCCGATGACAACCGAGCAACCAACAACGACGGAAGAGCGGACGACGGAAGAACCAACAGCAACCGAGGAGCCGGCGACGGCGACCGAGGAGCCGGCAACGGTAACCGAGGAACCCACGACAGCAACCGAGGAGCCGGTGGCACAGCCGAAATCTTATGCTGTAAAGACCGGGATAGTGGACCAAGTAGTGCTGGTTCCCGAAAAGACAGTGGCAACTACGGCCGCGGACAACCGCGAGTCTATTCCCTGCCTGGTCAATGGGATTTCGATGAGCGATGGCGTCATGGTCAACGGAACGCCCTATGTCTGTGCAGTGGACTTTTGCAATGCCATGGGTCTGAATGCGACATATTCCACCGATGAAAAGACTGGTGCACTGTGCATCGATGCCGATGGATTCTATCTCGTTGCCCAGGAAGACTTATGCTACTTTCAGTGCAACAACCGGTTTCTCTATGTACAGGATGGCGTAAAGTCGATTGCCGGAAGCATCTTTCTGCCGGTGGACGAGCTGGCCAAATGTGTCGGCGCTGTGGCCACCATGGACATGACCGGCTGGAATGTAGACGTATGCTGCGACAAGATCGTTCCGCTGGAAAATGGGGACGAGTTTTACAACGAGAGCGACGTATACTGGCTCTCTCATGTGATTTATTCTGAATCCGGCAATCAGGAGCTGCGCGGCCAATTGGCCGTTGGCAACGTGGTTACCAACCGTGTTGCGAGCGACGTATTTCCAAATCAGAACAGTATTTATAATGTCATTTTTGCCAAGTCGCAGTTTGATGTTGTGACTTCTGGAAGAATTAATATGACCCCAAGCGCGGAGTCGATTGTAGCCGCAAAACTGGCGCTGGAAGGCTATAACGTAGTGCCGGACGCCCTATTTTTTGCCACCTTCTTTTTCGGTAGCAGATACGTATGCGTTACGTGGATTGGTGCCCACTGCTTTATGAGCCTTGCGTAATGGATGGGGAACGTGATATGATACAGGATATGCCGAATGGCATATCCTGTTTTGATTTGAGGAGCTTTATGGAACAGATTTTGCGGGACGGCTTTGCGCAGATGGGATTGTCGGTATCGGAGGATACCGTTGCAAAGTTCGTGCGCTATGGATCGATGCTGGAGGCGACAAACGCCGTCATGAATCTGACCGCCATTACTTCGCGGCAGGATGTGGCTCGGCTTCACTTTTTGGACAGTGCGGCCCTTCTTTCGCTGGAGAGTTTTTCCGGGCTGCGCGTGGCGGACGTTGGCTGCGGAGCTGGATTTCCCGGGCTTCCCCTGCGGCTGCTGCAGCCGGATATTGCGCTGACATTGCTGGACAGCGCCGGCAAAAAAATTGACTTCTGCAAAAGTGTATGTGCGGCGCTGGACTTGACGGACGTCTCCTGCATATGGGGACGGGCGGAGGAGTTGACGCAGTTACGCGAACAGTTTGACGTCGTGGTGAGCCGAGCCGTGGCGGAGCTCGACATTTTGGCTGAGTTATGCCTGCCGTTAACCACGGTAGGAGGCCAGTTCATCGCCATGAAAGGTCCAATGTGCGACCAGGAAGTCAAAACTGCAAAATTTGCTATCGAGGCATTGGGGGGCAGGGTAACGGGTGTAGAACGCTACACGATACCCGGTACCGATATCACCCACACTGCCGTCATGGTGCAGAAGATCAAAAAAGCGCCGGAACAGTACCCACGGCGCTTTGCCCAGATAAAAAAGAGACCGTTGAGCGCCAAATGACGCGAAAAACAGGGCGTACCGTCAATTGGCGGTACGCCCTGTTTGGCAAAGAATTACCTGTTACAGATCGCAG
>Ga0183099_1000601_pt1 | contig 24923 bp, 21 predicted proteins | sample Biomet1_FD_127788 | JGI IMG/M metagenome (GOLD analysis project Ga0183099, IMG submission 127788) | Microbial communities from bioreactor (seeded with anoxic lake sediment) at LBNL, California, USA - Biofuel metagenome 1 | ecosystem: Engineered > Bioreactor > Anaerobic > Unclassified ...
TGAAGTTTTTTGCCTCGCAGGTATTGCGTTTTAAAGCAATATCATGTATAATATTTTTTGTCGGCAGCCTTGTATAACAAGCTTGCGGCGTGTTTTGAACTGAATCGGGGGCATAGCTCAGCTGGGAGAGCGCTTGCATGGCATGCAAGAGGTCAGGAGTTCGATCCTCCTTGTCTCCACCATAAGAAATTCGAGGGTCTGCAGAATGCAGGCCTTTTTTTTGCGTGTTGGTAGCGCTGTTTCTGGCGCTATGGTATCAGAAATCTATGTGTCATTTTCATTTGTTGTCTGTTGCACTTATATTGTAAATTTGTCTTTGAAAATCGGCTATAAAGAAATGTAAGATCTCCTCATTCGATAGCGCATAGAGTATTTGGCAAATTTTCTTAATGGATATTGTGGAACTGGGCAGGTCCAGTTTGTACGGCGAGATACATCTGTGAGTTGTTGCAGTCCAGGCAATTGTCTGGCCATTCTCCAGCTTTATCGTATAATCATTGTCGAATTGGTCTTTGGGGATGCGGGTAAATGAACGATGTTCATTTGGCACAGCGTAAAACTGAAGTTTTTCGGGATTGCTTTTGCTGAGCAGTGAAGACAAGGCTGGCGTGATTTTGACCGAGATGTAATGGTTCATAAGGGAAGGTTCCTTTCAATAATTGTGATTTTCGTTTGTTGATATAGAATGTTTCGTGTCTGCTTCTTGTGAAGGTAGGAGAATATGATTTTGCAGTTTTTGAGGAAATATATGCTCGTCGATGGAATTGAAAGATATCAAAAACGGCGGGCACAGATTCGTCCTTGACAGGTTGATATCATGCATGATATAGTGGCTGATATAAAATATCAACACTTCCTTTTTCACCGAAAGAAGGGTCATAGGTGTCTGTCTCTTATCGTAGGTGTGGTGCATAATGTGCCACAAGATAGAGGCAGGCACTTGTATTTTTTAGGAGGAATTCATAATGAAAACCATAATAACACAGCATTTGACAAATGATGAAAAGAGCATTCGTGAGGAAGTTTTTATGGAAGAACAGGGATTCACAGAGGAGTTTGATGCGATTGATGATATCGCGACGCATCTAGTCCTGTATAATGCGGATCAGGCCATTGGCTGTTGCCGACTGTTTTCGGGCGAAATATCGGATAAGTATATTCTCGGACGTCTTGCTGTGAGGAAGACACAACGGGGCAAATCCCTTGGCCGGGCAATTGTTATTGAAGCAGAAAAGTATCTACAATCAAAGGGGATTAGAATGTTGGCGCTATCTGCACAGTTGCAGGCGAAGGGCTTCTATGAACGCATGGGTTATGCGGCAAGTGGTAGCATTACTTACGATGAAGGCTGTCCTCATGTATATATGGAAAAGGAATTGATGGGATGAGTTTTCTTATTGAGTTCTGTTTTTTCTCATCTTGGGAAACAATGTACTCTATCATCACATTGCGAAATGGACGCCTATAACACTGTCGCCATTTCTAGCGCTTAGTGTGACATATCTGATTAGTTTCTTGCTCTGTGCTGGAGCTTATGCTGCAACCGGTACGTTTTTTAGGCAGGATCTTACATAGCTCAATTGGGTAAGTTTTATATAGGGATTCGTCCTCGTTGGCATAGAGTTTGCGAAGGTGGGGCTTTATCTACGAGAAAAAGACATTCTTGCAAGAGTCGGCTCAACCAAGAAGGGGCGATGGATTGTTCATTGAACGGGCTGGTCATGCCGATGGGGCGTTTAAAAAGTTAGCGCTATTTGGTATCAAATTAGCGCCAAACAGCACCAACGTTTGGCAAATAAAAAATTGCAGAATCCAGTAAAATCAATGGTTTGACAGCGCCATGCAAAAGGTCAGGAGTTCGATCTTCCTTGTCTCCACCAGGAATTTCAAGGGTCTGCAGAATGCAGGCCCTTTTTTATTATGACTATTGCTGCTGTTGTAGCTATTTCTGCCGCTATAGGGCTATGGATCATTCGCTACAGCCAGATGGGGGTAGCTTTAATTTTTATGAAAGCAGAGGGTATGGGATGAAAATCTTAGTCGTCGATGATGAGAAGAGCATCATCAATCTCATCCGCATGAATTTGGAATTGGAGGGCTATGAAGTCGTTACCAGTGAGACGGGCATGGATGCGATTCGAAAATTCACAGAAGAAAAACCGGAACTTGTTATTTTGGATATTATGCTGCCCGATATCAGCGGGCACAAGGTGATTCGGAAACTGCATGAACTTGATCCGGCCGCGGCGGTGATTATGCTCACAGCAAAAGGTGAAGTGAACGATAAGTTATTTGGGCTGCAGCTTGGCGCCGATGATTACATGACGAAACCGTTTAATAGTGAGGAGCTGCTGCTCAGGATTAAAGCGATTTCCAAACGGCTGTATCCAGTGGAAGAAAAAGTCGCCGCGGCGGAGACGGAACTTGTTTTTGCGAAGATACGGATTCGGCGGGAAGAACGGGCGGTATGGATTGACGACCGGCGGATTGACGTGACATACCGTGAATTTGATATGCTGCTGTTGATGCTGGAGAATCGCAACAAGGTATTCACGCGAGAAAAACTGCTGGAAAGCGTTTGGCGCTATGCGTATGAAGGCAATACGCGGGCAGTAGACATGCTGATTCAGCGCTTACGCAAAAAGCTGGGGCTGTATGCGGAAAATCTGAAGACGGTTTATGGAATAGGGTACAAATTTGAAGGGTAAGCAGGGAGCTGGCAAATGAAACAGATGAAATTTCGCATGAAGACGAAGATCATGTTTATGAATATGGCGATATTTATTCCGGTCATCCTGTTTGTCTGTGCAGTTCTGCTGAATCAGCTCTATGGCAGTATTATCAAAAACAGTACAGATTTTTTGCTCAAGGAGAGTTATAATACCCAGCTGTATATGGATCGTTATTTGGAACAGACTGCTGAAAATCCGCCGGACAAAAGATTTACTGCTGCGGCTCCGCTGATGGGAACTTATTTGGCCAATAAGGTGGATTTTCGGATACAGCTGTATGATCGGGCGGGGAATCTTTTGTCGGATTCGCTGAAAAATGCTTTGAGCATGTATGCGGAAGACATCGCCAAAGCCGGCGAGGGCAAGAAAGCTTACATTATGAAAAAAACAGAAGACCACACCTATATATTGTTTTCCAGCCCGATCTATGCCGAAAAGGAAATCATCGGCAGCGTCCGTTACATTTACCCTTTGGAAAGAGAAAATAAAATAATGGACAGTATGTTTCTGATGATGGCGGCTGTTGTCGGTTTGGCGGTGTTTATTTCCTGGATACTCAGCAGCCTTTTTGCAGAAAAGATTGCTGGCCCGATTCGCAAGTTGAAGCTGGCATCGGAAAAAAATACCCAGGGGGATTATAGCCATGAGATCCATATACAAAGCGGCGATGAAGTAGAGGAGTTAGCGGAAACATTCAATCAGATGACGCGAAGTATTCAAAAATATATCAGCAGTCTGCAAGAGGAGAAGAAAAAGCAGAAAAAGTTTTTTGATCATGTCACGCATGAATTCAGGACGCCCTTGACGGCAATTATCGGTTATGCGGAGCTTATTCCCCGGCTTCGCCAAGCCGAACAAGTGAAGGAAAGTTTGTCTTACATCCGCCTGGAGGGAAAGCGTTTGTTAAAGCTTGTCGAGGAATTGCTGGAACTTTCAAGGCTGGGAAAGAATGAGTTTACGATTGCCAAAACTGCGGCGGATCTCCAGTCGGTATTGGAAGAGGCGGTCTATATCATGCAGCCACGACTGGATAAATATAAAATTTCCCTAAAAAAACAACTGGTGCATGTATTGGTGGAAATGGATAAGGACAAGACTAAACAAGTTTTTCTCAATATTTTCGACAATGCTGTCAAATACAGTGAGTGTAGGCAGTTGGAATTGGTGGTTTCCCAGGGCGAACAGGAAATTGCTGTCACCTTAAGCGATGATGGACAGGGAATAGAGCCGGAAAAACTGTCCAGGCTTTTTGATCCGATGCAGCGGTTGCGTGCTGAGGAATCAATGCATGGCAATGGTTTGGGTCTTTGTATTTGTAAGGAAATTATGGAAAAACAGGGAGGCCGGATAGAAGTTCACAGCGAAAAAGGCTGCGGAACCACGGTAAAACTTATTTTTTCGAGAGGTGAACGCAGCGATGAAAAAAGGGCCGATTAAAGCAGTCCTTATCAGTATGTATAGTTTAATGCTGGTGGTTTGCGCGATAATTCTCTACAATAATTATCATCATCTGTACGATCAGGTAACGGTTGTTGAAGATCAAGCAGCAGTGGCAAGGCGCAGCCAGCTGTCCATTCCCCTAAAAATCGAGATTCACAATGAAAAATGGGGTAGTTATGTTTTTGAAAATGAAGAGGGCATTCAAAAGATCTGGAAAGCAATAAATGAAATCACGCTGGGGCCGCCTGACATGGCGCCTTCCTATCCGTTAAAAGAAGATGTAAAGATTTCGGGGCAGATTCATTATATAAATGGCAGCAGCGATTTCTTTGAAATTGGCAGCCGTCTGATTTTGAATGACCAGACTTATGATGACAATTACAAAATGCCGCTGATTGATAATTTAAAAAATGAATTGCTGAGTTATTTGTACTCACAGCAAAGGCTGGCGGATCTCATGGAAACAGCAGTGAGCGTAAAACTTCGTGTGGGAACAGGGCGGCAGGAAATGGTGCTGCTTGACGATGCACGGCAAAAATTGAAACGGATTTTACTGGATTCGGTCAAGGTCGAGACCAACAGAGAGGTCATTAATCTTTTAAAAAATAAAGGCGATGCTTTGGGACATGTCCGCATTTATTTACAAGATACGGCCAGTGTCGAACGATTGAAAGCGGCCGATTTAGTGAATATTGATGTGTATGAAGATGGTTTTTTTGTGGTGCAGTATATGGGGGATGAAAATGGACGCCATATGTATTTTCGCGGGCCATTGGATTCGCTGTTGCAGGAACTTGAAAAAAATGCGGGAGAGAAAAGGGAATGAAAAAAATTCTTTGGAGTGCTGTGCTTCTTTTGGCATTCGGGCTGGCATACTGGCAATGGCGGGGCATGGAAGAGCCTGTGGCTTATCAAAACGGCTACCCGGACCTGCGTGGACAGCACATCGTCGTGTATGTTTCCTGCCGGGATGAAGTTGGCAAAGCGTTTTTGGAGTTATTCAAGGATAAAACGGGTTGCAGCTATGAATACCTAAAGATGACGACACCGGAAGCCTTGGCCAGGATACGGGCTGAGCGGGAACATCCCAAAGCGGATATTTTTATTGGCGGAACTTGTGACGCGCATATATTGGCAAAAGAAGAAGGGCTGATCGAAAAATATGTTTCGAAAAATTATGATGCGGTCACAGATCGCTATAAGGATGGAGACGGATATTGGATCGGTATAGGGACGAGCCCCCTATCCATTATCGTCAATAAGGAACGGTGGGAAAAGGAATATCAGAGTAAGGGCGTAGCCTTGCCCAAATCATATGAGGATCTGTTAAATCCGGCCTATCGCGGGGAAGTCATTGTTTCCGATCCCAATACTTCTGGTACAGCCTATACAATGCTCGCGTATTTAAGCCAACGAATGGGATCGGAAATGACAGTTGATTTTTTGCATCGCTTAAAAGCAAATGTGGGTGAATTTACAATTAATGGGTATACTCCGGCGCAGAAAGTTGCGGCGGGGGAATATCTTTTAGGAGTGAATTTTTTGAACGATCAACTCTGTGTGCTTGAATCGGGTTTTGAGGTTCTTACGATTATTCCGCCACAGTGCGGCTGGAGTATGGATGCTGTGTCAAAATAAAAAAAGGACCGGATAAGGCTGTCGGCCGCTATTTTATTGATTTTTGCACGACCAAGGAAATCCAGGAAAAGGTCAGCCGGATTCTTTTTCGATGCCGATTCGCAGCGATGCGGAAGCGGGGCCGAATCTTGGACAATTCGATATTTATGAGGAATTTGATTTTATAAAAGCGAGCCGGGATCGTGCCCGCTTGCTGCAAGTATGGAATGATTCTGTTTAGTGATGAAAACCAATGGCAAAGCTGCTGTTGGTTTTTTTTTTTTTGAAAAATGTTACATTTATGAAACATTTTTAAGATATTTATGAAAAAGTATGTATTTATAATAAAAGAAGAGGAAATGATAAAAATAAATTCTCAAATCATTTCAAGTAAGAGAGGATGTATGTATATGGAACGTATCTTCAATTTCTTTAATGTGCAGAAGCAAAGTGTTTCGGTTCCTTTAACAGAGCAGCGTAAAAGATGGCTGCGGGAATTTCTGAAGGCTTTTTTGGTGGTATTTCTGGTGTATGTCTGTATGTATCTTATTCGCAATAATTTTAAAGCTGGTCAGCCGTTATTAAAAGAGAGCTTGGGATTTACGACCTCTGAGCTTGGCTATATTGGTTTTGCTTTTTCGGTGACGTATGCTTTCGGCAAGACGATTCTCGGTTATTTCGTTGATGGCCGCAATGCCAAGCGCATCGTTTCCCTTTTACTTATACTGTCCGCGGTTATGGTTATGAGCATTGGCTTATTGTTGCTTTCCGAGGATAAATCCTTCGGTGCCGTGCTGATTCTCTGGGGCCTTAGCGGTTTTTTTCAAGCGCCGGGAGGTCCGAGTGCGTATGCGACGATTTCCAAATGGACGCCATCGGCAAAACGCGGTCGCTATCTTGGATTTTGGAATATGTCGCATAATATCGGTGGGGCTGTAGCCGGGATTTTGGCTCTTTGGGGCGCGAACACCTTTTTTCAGGGGAATGTGGCCGGAATGTTTATCGTGCCAGCCATCATTGCTTTTGTAGCCGGTATACTGCTGCTCTTTTTAGGGAAGGATGAGCCGGAGGAGCTCGGCTGGAATTCCGTCGAAGAGATTTTTGACGAGAAAAAGCCGGAAGGCAGTGACGAAGTCGAAGCGTTGAGCAAGTTTGAGCTCTTTAAGCAATATGTCATAAAAAATCCCTGGGTATGGACACTTTCTATTGCAAATGTATTCGTCTATATCGTGCGCATTGGTGTGGATAACTGGGCGCCGCTTTACGTGACGGAGCAGCTTCATTTTTCGATGATGGATGCGGTCAATACAATTTTTTATTTTGAAATGGGCGCTTTATTCGGCAGCTTGAGCTGGGGCTATATATCGGATCTTTTGCATGGACGGCGCGCCATTGTGGCTGTGCTCTGTCTTTGCCTGACCGCTTTTGCGGTGTTGGGCTATCGTTATGCGACGAGTGTCGCGATGATCAATATTTCCTTGTTCTTATTGGGGACTTTGATTTTTGGGCCGCAGCTGTTGATCGGGGTATCTCTGGTCGGGTTTGTTCCGAAAAAAGCCATTGCGGTAGCGAACGGCCTCAGTGGAACTTTTGGTTATTTGTTTGGCGATTCAACGGCAAAAGTTATGCTGGCACAGATTGCTGTACCCGAAATCGCAGGGGATTCATATCGGCGGGCTATATTTTCATGGCTGGAACGATGTGTTTATCATCTTTTATGGAGCCTTGATTTGTGGTGTGATTTTATTGCTCATCGTCGCCGGCGCAGAAGAACGGATGATTCGCAGAAAAGTGGAAGAGGAAAAGAATCCAGTGATGGTATCCTGATCCATAAGGCAAATGTTTTTGCTGCAGTTGGGATGATTTTTACCACAAGGGCTGTTATATCGATAAAAATACAAACAGGAATGGCTGCGTTGTCTGACGTAGCCATTCCTGTTTTTGGTAGGAGATAGGGCTGTTGTAGGAGGTGAATATTCTCATGTTTAATTGACTCGCCAAGGATTTTTTTCACCGGCGATTTCTAGCAAACAACTTTTTAGTGAGGAATAGACCATGTCATGTACATCCTGCTCTGTATAAAATGCCATATGGGGCGTGACGATGACATTCGGATAGCTGCGCAGCACGGCTAAACTTCGGTTTGACAATACCTGCGATTTTAAGTCATTGTAATAGAGTGAAAATTCATCTTCAATGACATCCAAGGCAGCAGCGCCGATTTTCCCACTTTCAATCCCGTCGAGTAAGGCTTCCGTATCGATTAAGCCGCCACGGGCTGTATTGATCAGAATGACATGATCTTTCATGGCAGCAATCGTTTCTTTATGAATCATGTGATAGTTAGCTTCATCTAGTGGAGCATGTAAACTGATGATGTCGCTTCTTTGGATCAATTCGTTTAAGGAAACATATTGGGCATATTGTTTTACCTCCTCACATTCATATAAGGAAGAAGCCAAAAGCGGATTGCCAAAACCTGATAAATGGCGAATGACCGTTTGGCCAATTTTCCCCGTTCCAATGATACCGATTGTCAAACTGGCAAATTCACGGCCCTGCAGGCCTTGCAAAGAAAAATCCTGGATATTTGCGCGCTGCATAATGTGTTTCATTTTTCTGGCGGACATCAGCATTAGCATAATGGCATAATCAGCAACGCCATTTGTGGAATAGGTTGCATTACTGACAGCAATGTCATATTTTTTTGCCGCGGCCAGATCAATGTGATCAAAACCAATGGTTCGGGTAGAAATCATTTTTATGCCAAGCAAATGCAGTTGTTCCATAAGTTCTGCATCGATTGGCGTTGTAACAATGTTGATGCACTGGCAGTCTTTGGCAAGATGGATAGTTGCTTTGGTGGGGACATCTGGGCAAATTACGAGGTCAATATCTAATTCTTTGCTGAGTTTTTCAAAATACGCGCCTTCATCAAAAGCGCGATAGTTAAAGACACATATTTTTGGCTTCTGCATAAGATCGGCTCCCTTTTATCGCCATCGATACTACATTTGCAATGGACGATTGTTTGTATTTCTTTCACTGTATTGGATTATTATAACATATTTAAATTAAAATATTTTCATATGGAGTGTAATTTGTTTAATTTCAAAGTGCAATTTATTTTTTGTTGCCAGATAAAGAAAATGTGCTTATTAGAAAAAGGTATGAACTCCATTAAGAAATTCAATTTCCTTTTTGCAGTAAAAAAAGGTATTGTTAGGTAGGATGAAATAAGGGGAAAAGGCCGCTCTGTAAATTTGCCAGGCGTGAGATAATGTCTTACAATTGAGCTAAGTAAAATTGTGGGATGTGTTAGAAGATGGAGCTGCGATTATTAGAAACATTTCTCTTGGTTGCGAAGCTGGAAAATATCACGCAAGCTGCTGAAAAGCTGCGTTTCAGTCAACCAACGGTAACTGCACAAATCAAAACCCTGGAAGAGAATTTTGGCGTTTTGCTATTTGAACGAGTGGGGAAAAAGTTGTATATAACAGAAGCGGGGCGTCGCTTAATTGATTATGCAGAAAAATTGTTGTTGCTACAAGGAGAAGCACAAGCGGCTTTGCAAGAGTTTTCTTATGATAAAGTAATTCGTGTTGGCTTAGGCACAGCCGTTGGGGCACATACGCTTGCGCCGGTTCTACAGGAATTTCAAAAAAAATTTCCCAAGGTTGCGGTCAGCATTGAACACTGCTTTGATATTCCGATTACGGTGAAGGGGATCTTGGACAATCGCTTTGATTTTGCAATTATTCACGATGAAATTTCTAATAGGAGGGTCATGAATTTTGACATTGCTGTGGAACCATTACTGTGGGTTGCACAGCCGTGCTTGCTTGAAAAATATGGAAATGATATCTGGAAACAGCCCTTTATTGCCTTAAAGCAAGGTGGAATTTATCGAAAAAAATATGATGGACTATTAAAGGAAAAGGCAATTCGGCCAGTTTTAGAATATAGTGATTCGGAGGCCATTCACCAAGCGGTACGTAATGGATTAGGTGTTGGCGTTCTGCCAGAAGTTTTGGTGAAAAACGATTTATTGGATGGTTCGCTTATGCGCTTTCTTGAGGCGCCTAAGTTAACGATCACTTTTTCCGTCATCTTTCATCGGGAAAAAACGTTTACACTTCCTTTACAGGCATTGTTAGAAATGCTTGCCCGGCAGGCAAATATTGCTAGTGGATTATTAGAATATATCAGAAAATAGTTAGACGGGGTGGTTAAAAATGGCGGAAAGTTATACCGGGCAGCAAATGGCAGCACCTAAAAAAGTTTTATGGACAGGGAGTCTGGCCCACTTTATGCAGGATGGTTTTACGGATATGCTGTATGTTTTTTTCCCTGTTTGGCAGGTGCAGTTTGCTTTATCCTTTGCGGAAATAGGCTTTTTAAAGACGCTTTTTTCCGGCACAATGGCAGGATTTCAAGTGCCCGCCAGTTCCCTGGCCCGCCGCATGGGGGCATTTGAAATCCTGGTAGGGGGAATCATTCTCACAAGTGCGGCTGTTTTTTGCTTGGGCTATACGGGGAGCCCCCTTGCATTAGGCGGCATTCTTATCCTTGGGGGGCTTGGCGCCAGCGTACAGCATCCGCTATCGTCTTCGCTGATTTCGAATGCTTATACAGGCATCCATGCCCGCCGAGCCGCATTGAGTACGTTTAATGTGGCTGGTGATGTCGGAAAATTAGTTTTGCCGGGAACAGCCGCGTATCTGCTGATGCAGTACAGCTGGATGTCCGTAAGCCATATCTTAGGGGTTTTCGGTATGGGAGTTGCCGCTTTGCTTTTTTTTAATCATCATGATGCCAGAGCAATAGACAACGTTGAGGAAACCAAAGCAGGCAACGCCGCTGCCGGAACTCTTAAATGGAAAGGAAACGAAGCTTTTTGGTCTTTGTCAACGATTGGCATCCTTGACAGCGCCACGCGGATGGGTTTTTTGACGTTTTTACCATTTTTGCTACAGGAAAAAGGCGCAGCACTGTCAACGATCGGATTGGTGCTTTCGCTTATTTTTGCCGGAGGCGCAGCCGGAAAATTTGTCTGTGGGATACTGGCTGTGCGGTTTGGAATATTGCGGTCCGTGATTGTTACCGAGCTCATGACGACTTTATGTATTTTGGCTATGATCGTTTTTCCCTTGCATGCCGCAATCGTGTTTTCACCGATTATCGGCATCGTGCTCAATGGAACGTCATCGGTACTTTATGGCAGTGTTCCTGAATTAGTTATAGAAGAGAAAAGAGAACAGGCTTTTGCTATTTTTTACACCTTGACTATTGGTTCCGGGGCGATATCACCTTCTCTTTATGGCGTGGTAAGCGATTTTGTTGGGATAAAAACTGCTGTAATCGCCGTTGCGGCAGTGGCGCTATTAACGATTCCCTTGACCGTGCCCTTGCGGAATAAATTTACGGTGAAAAGATGATTCTGCAACTTATGTTGTTACATAGAAAAACCTCCTATCGGTTTCATTTTGAACTGAACCGATAGGAGGTTTCTTTTTAATCTAAGGTATCGGAAGCAAAGGCACTTTTTCCTTCATAACGATTGTAATGCAGGTCATCACTGATCAGATAATCATAAATTTCTTTTACAATAGGGATGCCATTGCGTTCATAGTCTTGTGCTTTCTTTTCGGAAGATTCGCCTGGGACTAAAACTTTATCAAAACCTTTAGCCGGGCGGAGTTCATGCAGCTCATCGACCATTTTGCGTACATTATTTTTAAAGGTATCCAGAGAAGTGAAATAATCTGGATTTATGACCAAATGCACCTGGCCTAAATTACGCCCTGCGGAAAGATCGGCATACATGGAACTTACATGTTTTCCCGATGGAATGCCTAACAGCGAACCGCACAAAATATCAACCATCATCATCAAACCATATCCTTTTGATCCAGCAATTGCTAAAAGGCCAGCGACAGCAAATGGGTCAGTTGTAGGATGCCCTTCCTTGTCTACGGCCCATGTTTCTGGAATCGCCTTATTTCTGGCTCTGGAGTCCAAAATTTTCCCCCAGGCACCTACGGTTGTTGCCATATCAAATACAATAGGGGGACGTCCGGCGCATGGAACGGCAAAGCCGATCGGATTTGTGCCAAAGTATGGTTCTGCCGAGCCATAGGGTACTACCATAGGGTCAGACTGACACATGGACATGCCAATCATGTTTTCGGCGGTAGCCATTCTGAGGAAATAGGAAAGCGTACCGCAATGTCCCAATTCACGCATGCCGACAAACCCAATACCATTTTCTTTCGCCATTTTGATGGCTTCCAGCATCCCGTTTTTCGCCACGAGCATTCCTATAGCATTATCTCCTTCATAGATACCGGTGCAGGGGCCTGTTTTCTTAAAGGCGAAGTTAGGGTTTATGTTGCTGCCTCCCTTTGCTATGCGTTCCGAATAGTATTCTACGCGTACGGAACCATGCGAATGGACACCTCTGCTATCGGCATAGCTTAAGTGATTGGCTAGTTCCTGTGCATGATCTTCAGGTAATCCAGCTTTCATTACCTTATTTTTAATTAACTGGTGCAATTCTTCTTTCGTTAGTAATACCATTTCCTGGCTACTCATAAAAAATAACACTCCTTTTCCTTCTACGGTCATTCAAATTAGTTTTTGTGTTTTGCATGGAATAGATGTCTCTTTCATTGTACTTCTCTTTTTTCTTTTTTTCATCATCCATACAGGATAATTTGTCTGTCTATATTTGTCTGTTTTAAATAAATAAATATTTGACAGAGGCTGACAGGTCTTATTGATTTGGCAAATGCTCTGTCAAAAAAACCGCTTAAACCAAAGGTTTAAACGGTTTTTTTGCTTTCGATACGGATTATATCGTAGCGTTGAGCCAGTGTACTATTTCTTTATAGGTTGACTTCCCCGCGGCATGGTGTATGTCTCGATCAAAGTCGTGAACCTCTTCGTAGAGCGTTATGAGCTGCGCATTGGGAATTCGTTTTGATAATGCTTTTGATATTCGATAGGGGACATCAGGGTCAAGAGTTGCAGCGGCTAATATCGTCGGGGGGAAAGTCTGAAGCACGTCATCATCTAATGAATATTTTTGGGGATCGTCTGTTCCACAAAGTTGCTGGATCCAAGTTCCTTCTTGTCGCGCCTTTATATAAAGGCCAAATCTCAAATTCATTGGCCCATAGGTCACGGGTTCATCTGAAATCATTTTTTTGATGCTTTCATCCGGGATCGTAGCTAATTTTTTATAATGTTTGCTGGGGTTGCTGAAGGTAGGTTCGTCAAGTCTCGCGTAACCATATAGACTGATGATTGCCTGTGGCAGTAAGGCTTTGTTTTTAGCGAAGCGAGCACACATCATAAAACAGATATAAGCCCCAGCGGATCTTCCCAGCAGTACATATGAATAATTTTTTAGGCCGAATATCGTAGCAAAATTTTTTAAATAGAAGGAAAGCAGCTCAAAAGCGGATTGTAAAATCAGCGGGAGCTTTGCCTCTGGTGCTAAGGGATAATCTAACGCTAAAAAATCATAGCCCGCATTTAAAAATCCATTTATATAAAGTTCCGGCAGGTCAGTGCTTACCCCATAGAGTAGTCCACCGCCATGGAAATACACGATGGTGATGTCTTTTCTGTGTTGTGGTGCTCTATGCAGCGTTGCCTGCAATTGAATGTTTTCTTTTGTTGTAAAATTAAAAATTTCAGGTGTGATCATTCATTTGTGTTCCTCCCATCAATTAGTTTAAATAGTCTGGCTGCTATTTGTATTTGCAGCAATTCTTCAGGGTTCGCAAGATCTATGCCAATCAGGTTTTTAATTTTGTCAATTCTATATCGTACTGTTTTTGGATGAAGGAATAGTTTCTCAGAAGTGAGATGGTAGCTTTGATTTGTATCTAAAAAAGTTTTTAACGTCTCAAAGAGGAGCGGATAATCATGTCTAAATTTAAGCGTTTTGGGGGAGATGAAATTGTTAAGATTGCCAAGACTGTTTGAGTTTAAGAATAATTTGTAAATCCCCAATTCGTCATAAGGGAGTATTTTATTCATATTGTGAAATAACCGTAGAATCTTTTGCGTGTCTAAAATTTCTCGGTTTGCTTTAGGGATCGCCATTTTTTCAACTTTTGAGCTGATGCTTACATAATAATAAAAATGCTTGAACAGGTTGTTTTCAACTAGGCAATTCATTATTTTTTCAATCGATTCCGTGGTAAGGCCCGGTTTTGTATCGCTAAAATTTAGAATAAATACAATTCGGTCTAATTTTTCAAGGAAGACAATGTCTTTGAAGCAGGATTTAAATTTAAGTCGAATTTGTCGTAGTGTTTGAGCTGGGATAGCTGTGTCTAGAGATTTATTTTCGTCTTTTTGATACAGATTTACGAGAGCCAGTTGATAATTTTTATAGTTATGCAGATTAAGCGAATCAAGCACTTCATCAATGTCTTTTTTCTCATAGAGTCGGTCATTTAATAGGTCACTTATAATGTTGTTTTTTTGTTGAAATAGATTTTGAGAAATTACGTAATTTTTAAGCAATTCCATTTGTAAAAATTTCACGCCATTTTCTATTACCATAAAGTCTTCGGAACTGATTTGATCTTGTAGTTCGTGGATAATTAGCTCGTAGTCATCATAGCCGAGATGCGGAATATGGACGCGAAGTTGCTTGCCAACGATCTTAGGCGTAATTCCATTGTAGATTACATTTTTGCGTACATACGGAAAATGTATATATTTTTGAGGGGGAACTTTACTTGTGCCTGTTATTTTAAAATCAGAAAGGGCCGGGTTAGTGCAGATTTCTGTTCCTTTTGTAGCGTTGATAAGACTTATATCGTGCAAAATCATTTTCTTGAATTCACATAATATTTTGTCCATAGATGGCATTTTTAATGCAAGTGAGGTTAGTTCGCTGTGGACTTCGTAGTACTTATGCAGCAGGTTTACATTTTTGTTTATGATAGGCCCTAATATTTCCAGAATGATCGATTCGTATTTTACATCTTTACTGATCTGAATTAATGGGATTAAATGCTTGTTGGAAAGTTCAACGATAATATCTGGGATCTGACGAACTAATCGATCAATCTTGATGATAACTGCACTAATTCCTATGGTATGGAGTTTTTCAAAAAATACTTCCAATTCACTATTATTCAAATTCTGCAAAGCGAAAAAACTGGTGATGATTACTTCGCCAGAACGCCCCCAGTTTGTTATGTCAGTTGCCTCTAGAATGTTGACACCGTGGATTTCATTTAAGATTTCATTTTTTCCAGCAATCAGTTTTGCACCGTGCATGGATTGCATTTTTAGGATGTCTTTGATATTCAAATTACTACTCCTTTAGGTATAAAAAAATGGCTATTTTTATAAGTTTTATACCAATGATAATACAAAAAAATAGTGATATAATGACGGTAAATCTATATTTAACACAATACTAACACAATAAAGGGGAATTGGAAATGCTATATACAGTGATTAAGAAAAATAGTTATCAAGATTCTATCAATCTTATGTTGCTTACAAATTCAATCAATACTCTTGCTGGAATAACAAAATGTTCCATAATGATGGGAACAGATGCAAATAAAGACATCCTTAAAAATAGTGAGCTTCTTACGCCGGAAGCTGAAAGCGCAGCTCCAAGCGATATGATTATCGTAATAGAGACGGCTGCTGAAGACGTCGTTGAGAATGTTCTTGTTGAAACGGATAAATTTTTAAATGATTTAGCGGTTAAAAGAAAGAAAAATAATGTGGAAAGCGTAAACAGTATAGATGCTGCGGTTGAAGAGATGCCGGATGCGAACGTAGCACTGTTTTCCATCCCTGGAGAATATGCCGCAGAAGAAATCGAAAAGGCTATTGATAAAGGATTGCATGTATTTTCCTTTACGGACAATATTTCATTGGAAGACGAAGTGCGTCTTAAGAAAAAAGCACATGAAAAGGGTTTGCTCCTGATGGGGCCTGACTGTGGCACGGGAATTATTTCTAGCATTCCGGTGGCTTTTACCAACGTTGTAAGGCCAGGCAATATTGGCATTGTTGGCGCTTCGGGGACGGGCATACAAGAAGTTACTACCATAATCGACCGGATTGGTGGCGGCGTTGTACATGCTATTGGAACTGGTGGGCGTGATTTGAGTGAAGCTGTTAATGCGATAACGGTTCGGGATGCAATATTGGGATTGGAATATCATGAACCAACGGATGTAATTGTTGTGATTTCAAAACCGCCAGCAAAAAAAGTCAGAGATGAGATCGTAGCGTTGCTCCATAATCTTAGTAAGCCGGTCGTTGCGATATTTCTCGGTGAAAAGCCAGACCATCATGAAGGCTCTGTATATTTAGCGCATACGCTTGAAGAAACGGCAAGAATTGCGGTAGATCTTGCCAAAAATAAACCGGTAAAACCAAACTATATGGAAGCGATACAATATGAAACAGAAACACCGCTGGCACAGGATAAAACAGTAAAAGGATTATATTCAGGTGGAACTCTTGCTGCTGAAGCCGGAATGCTTATCACGGAAGCATTAGGGCTAGGAAAGCTGGTGAAAAAAGAGGGCTATATTCTAAATACAAAGGGCTATGAAGTACTGGACTTAGGTGATGATATCTACACGCAAGGGAAACCCCATCCCATGATTGATCCGGAAGTTAGAATCAAAAAAATAAAAGAGTATGCAGAGGATGAGAATACAGGGGTCATATTGCTTGACTGTGTATTGGGTTATGGTTCCCATCCAGATATGGCCGGGGCATTAGCCGATGGGATCAAGGATGCAATAGAAAAAGCCAAGAAAAAAGGACGTGCATTATATTTTGTAGCAACTGTTTGCGGAACAGAATACGACCCCCAAAACTATCAAGCAGCCATACGAACGCTGCAAGGATGCGGTGCCTTAGTAGAAGAAAGTAATGCAAGAGCAGTAAGACTGGCACTCAAATTAAAAGGGATCGATTTTAAAGAAGCCGATAAATATGTTGTGGAAACCAGGGTGTCAAAGAAAGCATTGCCAGAAGTTAGTGAACATGTCATGGCGTTGTTGAATTCTAAACCGCGTATTGTAAATATTGGGCTTACCAGTTTTACGGAGTCTATTTTGGCGTATGGCGGAAACACCGTACAATGTGACTGGAAACCAGCAGCTGGCGGCAATAAAAAACTTATAAAAATATTAAACCAGCTTTCGAAAATGGAAGAAATAGAAGAAGCGAATAAAGAAGTCATTGAAAAGATGAAAACATCACAGCCGTTCCTGATGGATGTCGTACCTGCAAAATCCGTAATAGAAATCTTAAATGATCGCGTATTGCTTCACGCCGGTCCGCCGATTAACTATGAAGATATGACAGGCCCTATGCAAGGATCTTGTATCGGTGCGGTTTTATTTGAAGGCTGGGCAGCAGATGAAAAAAGTGCAAGAGAATTGCTGGAAAACAAAGGTGTGAAATTTACCCCTTGCCATCATGTAAATGCCGTAGGGCCTATGGGTGGGATTACATCCGGAAATATGCCATTGTTGGTAGTAGAAAACAAGTTGGATGGCTCCATTGGATATTGCATCATGAACGAAGGTATAGGGAAAGTTCTTAGATTTGGAGCTTTTTCTGAAGAGGTTGTAACCCGATTAAAATGGATGGCCGAATCTTTAGGCCCTGTATTATCAAAAGCCCTAAAAAGAAAACCAGGTGGGTTGAATCTGAATGTTCTCATTGCAAAGGCCATTACGATGGGGGATGAATTCCATCAGAGAAATATAGCTGCTACGCTTAATTTTTTGAAAGAAATTACCCCGTTAATCGTGGAACTTGACATTGACCAAAAAGAAAAATACAGGGTAATAAAATTTCTGGCAGACACCGATCAATTTTTCTTAAACATTATGATGGCCGCGGGTAAATCCATCGTAGATTGTGCAAGAAAGGTTACACGTGGTACTGTAGTTACAACGATGGCAAGAAATGGACAGGAATTTGGCGTGAGAATAAGCGGAATGGGCGACGAATGGTTCACTGCTCCGGTTAATACGCCAAATGGTTTATACTTTACGGGTTATTCTGAAGAGGATGCGAATCCAGATATCGGCGATAGTGCGATAACAGAAACCGTTGGTGTTGGCGGGATGGCCATGGTGGCAGCCCCTGGTGTTACAAGATTTGTTGGCGCAGGCGGGTTTGATGATGCATTAAAAGTTTCTAATGAAATGAATGAAATCTGTATTTCTAATAATTCAAACTGGAGCATTCCGACTTGGGATTTTAAGGGTGCATGCTTAGGTATTGATGCGAGAAAAGTAGTCGCATCCGGCATTACCCCTTTGATTAACACCGGCATTGCGCATAAAAATATGGGAGTAGGTCAGATCGGAGCTGGAACAGTGCGTGCACCACTGGCTTGCTTTGAAAAAGCAATCATTGCTTATGCAAAAAAAATGGGGATCGATGTTGAGCAAGGCTGAAGGCAATGTTGGGACAGAGGCAAGAAGTAATCTATTGCCTCTGTATCTAAAGAATCGTCGTGTGGGTAAAGTGCACAGTAAATTTAATAACGGGCTCAATGTACAATTTGATGATGTTTTAATTTATGTTGGTTGCAGTGGTACACCCCTATCTCCTTTTGGCTTGAATATAGAAGAAGAAAAACTAAAAGCAATACTTCGTTCGGTACAAATCGATCAGATGGTTGTTCATAAAGAGAAAAAGCTTAATTTTTTATAGCATAGATGGAACCATAAATATTTATTATAAAAATTTTAAAGTAATGGATTTAAGGCTGCCAAAAACAAAATGCAGCATGGCGGGAATAGTGGTCAGCCCCCTATATAAATATTTGGGAAACATGGAATTTGAAAAACTTGTTGGAATCCCCTTAGATGAGAGAGCCGATCGGTATATAAAAATGTTACTAAATTCTGACAAGTCAGATTGGACTGTGAACGTTGCGATTATACGATTTTTTACTGGCAGGGGGAAAGGCTTAACGCCAAGTGGGGATGACATTTTGTTAGGGTTTACCATGGCAATTATACGGTTTGGCAACTTCAATATTTGGCGACAAGTGCTTATGTTAGAGGTGAATGGCGATAAAACGACCACGATCAGTGTAGCGTATCTCCAGGCGTTATTGCAAGGCTATGTGAATGAGCTTTTAATACAGCTTGTAAAACTTCTGGACCATGCAGAACCAGCTGATGTAGAAAAAACAATAAAAAAAGTACAGTCTTTTGGGCATACTTCAGGGAATGATACCTTGTTTGGATTTTTGTTAGGGTTAGAATTTTTAGCAAATCAAGGGGAGGGATAATCTATGGATATTATGTTGCGTGAAGTTCAAGAAACGATGGAATGGTTATCATCGATTAGTGATGATAAAGGGGCAGGCACCACAAGGTTGCTGTACTCTGCAAGCTGGTTGCAGGCACAGAAAGAGTTGAAGGGTAAATTTGAAGCAATTGGAATGAAGTGCCACTTTGATGCTGTAGGAAACTTATATGGTACATTGGAGGGGAGTGAGCAGCCAGAAAAGACAATCGCTACGGGGTCCCATGTTGATACGGTTGTTAAAGGTGGAAAATTGGATGGACAACTGGGGATTTTTGGTGCATATCTTGCTGTAAAAAATTTATTGAAAACTTTTGGCAAACCACGCAAAAGTATTCAAATCATTTCCATGGCGGAGGAAGAAGGATCACGTTTTCCTTATGTTTTTTGGGGAAGTAAGAACATTTTTGGCTTGGCAAAAAAAGAAGATGTTATGGAAATTAAAGATGCCGAGGGGATTGGGTTTGTTGACGCTATGCACACGTGCGGGTTTGACTTCCGCACCGATAGTAAGAAAAGAATGGATATAGAGGCTTTTATTGAATTGCACATTGAACAGGGGAATTTTCTTGAAGAGGAAAAATTTACAGTTGGTGTAGTCAATTCCATCGTGGGACAGAAGCGTTATAACATTACGTTGAAAGGAGAAGCGAACCATGCCGGCACGACACTGATGCGCTTTCGCAAAGATACAGTTGAATGTATGGCACGTATTGTGACACAGTCCATTGATAAAGCGAAAGCTGCTGGGGATCCATTGGTACTGACTTTTGGTAAAGTTGTCCCAAAACCGAATACGGTGAATGTTGTTCCAGGAGAAACTTTGTTTACGATGGATTGTCGTCATACGGATGCCATGTTTTTGCAAAAATTTACCATCGAGCTTGAGGCAGATATGAAAGAAATTGCTCAGCGGATGGGTATTGTAATTGAGATTGACAACTGGATGAATGAGACACCTGTAAGGATGGATAAAAAAGTTGTAGATAGTATAGAGCGCGTCTGCAAAGAGAAAGGCCAGAACTATAAGGTTATGCACAGTGGCGCCGGTCATGATTCGCAGATTTTTGCACCGCGGGTTCCTACAGGCATGATTTTTGTTCCAAGTATCAAGGGGATTAGTCATAATCCGGCAGAAGATACAAGGGTGGAAGATCTTCGTGAAGGAATCAAAACACTAGCATACACGCTATACGAATTAGCGTATGAATGCAAATAGGAAAGGACGTTTATTATGAACACACAAGCATTAAAAAAATCGTATCCGGAGAATTATTGGAAACGTCTGGTATTTACTTTTTGTATGGGCTGGACGATCATCTGGATTTACCGAGCCATGTTGTCGCCGATTTACCCTGAAATTCAAAATACGATCGGTCCACAAACCAATGCGGCGATGGGAATTATTGCCTCTTGTTATTTCTTTGGTTATACCGCACTGCAAATTCCATCCGGTTTTTTAGTAGACAAATTTGGTCAGAAAAAAGTGCTGATACCAGGTTTTATTATTTTTGCTGCCGGTGTATTCAGTATTGCCTCAGCAACCTCAATTATGCCGATTTATATAGGTGCGGTGCTGGCTGGTGTTGGTTGTGGCACGTATTATGGTTCCGCGTATTCCTTGACTTCACAGCATGTGCCGCAAGAGAAGAAAGGTCTGCAAACGGCTATTGTTAATAGTGGCTCGGCGCTGGGGATGATTCTTGGGATGACGGGTTCAAGCTATTTTGTTAAAACAATGGGGTTGCCATGGCAGACTATGGTTGTTATTTCAGGATGTTTGCTCGTTTTCCTCGTTTTGTGGTTTTTCTTTGTCATTATTGATCCAAGTAAAGTTGCTCCGGTGGAGGACCATTCTAACGATAAAAAAGATGAGGCAATTCCTGAACGGGTTGAGAAATCAAAAGGCTCAATGTTCCGTCCTTCCTTATTAACCTGTTACTTTTTGTATTTTACAACCTGCTATGCATATTATATGATCGTCACTTGGCTGCCAAAATTCCTTGAAGCTGAGCGCGCGATTAAAGGTGGTATGATTGGACTTACAGTCTCCATGATAGCGGTAACAGCCGTTCCTGGCGCATTGTATTTTGCCAGAATGTCGGATAAAAAACGCGATAAGAAAGCAAGAATCATTCTTTTCCTTGAAATTGCTGCATTTATCTTAATCGCTGTTTCTATGTTTGTTCCAGATACGACAAGCCTGGTTATCATTTTGCTTCTTTATGGATTTTTGGGCAAGATGGCAGTTGATCCGGTTTTGATTTCTTATGTATCAGATCAAGCTGATAAGAAAACGATGGCTACGACGCTGGGAACTTTCAATTTCTTCGGCATGTCTTCTTCGGTAGTGGCTCCTGCACTTACTGGCTATATTATCGATAAGACAGGGTCTGGCGTTTGGGGATTTTATCTGGGAGCCATTCTCTTATTTATTGGAGCCATTGTATTTTATTTGACAAATAACAGAACCCAAAAGGTTTTGGAGAAAACGGAGGTTGAATTATGAGTTATATTAATGATGTTGTCGGGTATAGAAGTGACCTTTTAAGTAATCGATCCGTGATGAAGAAAGATAACTATGCCTTGCTTGAACCGGATGGTCTGGTCAAAAATGTCATTCCGGGTTTTGAGAATTGTGATGTCACAATTCTCGGCTCACCGAAGCTGGGGGCTAGTTTTGTTGACTATCTCGTTACGATTTATGCGGATGGCAAAAATGAACTCGGCTTTGGGGCTGAAGGTGTTGAGACATTAGTCTATCTAATGGAAGGCTCCTTAGCAGTGAAAGCTGGCGAGGCTTCGTATGTTTTAGAAAAAGGTGGCTTTATTTATTGTCCACCGGGAACTAAACTTTATTTTCACAATAAGAACGGTAATGTGGCAAAAGCGTTTATGTATAAACGCAGGTATGCACCACTGGAAGGGCATACGCCATATGTCGTTACCGGCAATACTGAAGATATGGAATGGGCTATCTACGAAGGAATGGAAGATGTTTTAGTCAAAGATTTTTTGCCGAAAGATCTTGCCTTTGATTGTAACTTTCATATTCTCAGTTTCAAACCAGGTGCTTCTCATGGCTATATTGAGACGCATGTGCAGGAGCATGGTGCTTATTGCTTAAGTGGTCAGGGGATGTATAATCTCGATAACGACTGGATTCCGGTTAAAAAAGGCGATTATATTTTTATGGGGGCATATTGTCTGCAGGCCTGTTATGCTGTCGGTCGTGACGAAGATTTCAATTATGTTTATTCAAAAGACTGCAATCGTGATGTGACAATTTAAGCAGGCAAGATAAAGAGGAGAATTGAAATGGACAAACAGTTAGTTATCGCTTTAGGTGGAAATGCGCTGGGCAATACTCCGGAGGAACAAAAGCAATCCGTTTTGGCGGCGGCCAGTCACATTGTGAACCTTGTCAAAGATGGCTATAAAATTGTGATTGTCCATGGGAATGGACCACAAGTCGGGATGATTAATTTGGCTTTTGAATTGGCATATCAACAAAATTCAAAGATTTCCGTCATGCCGTTTGCAGAGTGTTGTGCCATGAGCCAGGGATATATCGGATTTCATCTACAAAATGCCTTGCAAAATACATTTTTAAAGCAAGGCATGATGACACATGTATCAACGGCGATTACCCAGGTCGTTGTCGATCAACATGATCCGGCATTTATACACCCAACGAAACCAGTCGGCCTATTTTATTCGGAAGAGGTAGCCAAGGAGATTGGAAAGGAAAGAGGCTATACCTTTGTTGAGGATTCGGGAAGAGGGTTTAGACGTGTAGTACCATCACCTGAACCGATTGATATCAAGGAAAAAGGAACGATTCGCTGCCTTATGGAAAATGGAGATATCGTTATTGCCTGTGGGGGCGGCGGCATTCCGGTATATCGTGAAGACGGGATGCTTCATAGTGTTGACGCGGTAATTGATAAAGATAAAGCTGCTGGTAAATTGGCAGATGTGATTCAGGCGGACACCTTTATTGTTTTGACCGCTGTACCGAAGGTTGCTATTAATTTTGGCAAACCTGATCAAAAATGGCTGGAGCGTATTACGGTGGCGGAAGCAGAGCGTTATATTGAAGCAGGACACTTCGCTCCCGGGTCGATGTTGCCCAAAGTGGAAGCAGCGATCAAGTTCATTAAATCCGGCAAAGGCAGAACGGCTATTATTACATCTTTAGAGAATGCGTATTATGCTGTTACGGAAAATAAAGGTACAATAATCTGCGCTGAATGAACGATAGATAGGATGAAAGGCTGTTTTGCATTCGCTTGACGTGCAATCTCTAAAAGGCTTTACTTAGATAACCATGGAGGACAAAAAAGTTTATAGATTGTCCTCCACGGTTTTGCATTTGCGCTAAATATCTAGCGATACTTTATCCTTGTTTTGTATAAGAAAATAATGAATAGGTAAAAGGAGTATGATACATGTATAAAGATCTTAACACTACACTGCGTACGATTATGACACCAGGACCTGTTGAAGCAGAACCGCGCGTACTTAGAGCGATGTGCACACCTGTTTTAGGTCAGTTTGACCCTGAATTTACGAATATAATGAACCAAACAATGGAAATGTTACGCGATGTTTTTCAGACAAAAAACCAGTGGGCTTTTCCCATTGATGGCACTTCCCGGGCTGGCATCGAAGCAGTTTTGGCTAGTCTGATTGAACCAGGGGATGTGGTCTTAGTTCCGATATATGGGCGTTTTGGACATCTTTTTGTGGAAATTGCCCAAAGATATGGCGCAGATGTTGTGACGGTAGAAACTACATGGGGAGAAGTATTTTCACCCGAGCGTGTGATTGAAGAAATTAAGCGCGTAAAACCTAAAATTGTGGCAATGGTTCATGGGGAAACCTCTACAGGGTGCATGCAACCCTTGAAAGAAATTGGTACAACTTGTCGGGCTTTGGATATATTGTTTGTGGTAGATGCTGTTGCCACCTTAGGCGGAGCTGTTGTAAAAGTGGATGAATGGAAAATTGATGCAGCTATCGGTGGTACACAAAAATGTTTATCCGTACCTTCCGGGATGGCACCGATTACTTTTAATGATCGAGTTGAAGCTATATTATTGCAACGCAAAAAAATTGAACAAGGATTGGTTGATTCGGGAAGGAAGGATATGGTTCAAACTCGATTAATTCGCAGTAACTATTTTGATTTAAGTCAATTAATGGATTATTGGAGTCCGGTTCGTTTAAATCATCATACGGAAGCTACTTCGATGCTATATGCTCTGCGAGAAGGTTTAAGAATTGTATTAGAAGAAGGGCTCGAGAATAGATTTTATCGTCATGCATTGCATGAAAAAGCTCTTATTGCAGGAATTAGGGCGATGGGGCTTAAGGTATACGGCGATGCCGCTCATAAATTGCCGGTCGTAACGGCTATTGAAATACCCAAAGGAATAGATGGTGAATCCGTGCGCACGATGTTATTACAGGATTTTGAAATTGAAATTGCCAGTTCGTTTGGCCCTTTGAAGGGAAAAATATGGCGGATTGGGACGATGGGATATAGTTGTAGAAAGAAAAATATCTTGCATGTTCTTGGTGCGCTGGAAGCTGTTTTAATAAGGCATAAGGCAGATATACATGTAGGCTTGGCGGTTCAGGCAGCTCTTGATGTTTATCATCTTTCATAGAAAGATTGGTAACGCTGGCGTGGATTTACTGGGTATTCATATGTCTGCTGTAGAGTTTGAGTAGGAGTGATTTTCATGAACACATCGTCGGCTCCACCAAAAAAATATTTTCAGTGGA
>Ga0183099_1000602_pt1 | contig 24851 bp, 19 predicted proteins | sample Biomet1_FD_127788 | JGI IMG/M metagenome (GOLD analysis project Ga0183099, IMG submission 127788) | Microbial communities from bioreactor (seeded with anoxic lake sediment) at LBNL, California, USA - Biofuel metagenome 1 | ecosystem: Engineered > Bioreactor > Anaerobic > Unclassified ...
TTCTGCCTTGCCGGGTTTACACCGGAAGATATTTTACAGACAAATAACCGATCTTGCGCTGCCAATGCCATCTGCTCGTTTTTATATTTTTGCCGTGACCGGAAAATTGCAATAAAAAAGAATGCATATCAAAATGAAACTGCTACCGATTTCATTCTTTCAAGCATAAAAACCGCACTGTCAGAGAAGAAATTGAATGCGGTCATCAGTACGGGAATCTCCAATTTCGGTATGGACATCGAGGTGATTCCTCAAACAGGAAACAGTGCACCTGTTGCAATGATACTTGACCGAGAATCCTTTGGGGGAATTTATGAAAAACTACTTTATGAGAGGGAACTGCGTCTGTCTGGTTATCGGGTATGCCGCGTGCGTTCTGCCCGATACTGGCAAGACAGGGAAGAAACCATTCATAAAATTTACGACTTTTACTGTGGGAAATGAGGAAGACAATGGCGGTTTTTGAGCAAAACATAATTGGAATTGACCTCGGTACGGCAAACACCTTGATCTGTATGAAAAAAAAAGGAACCGTGATACGGGAACCTTCTATTGTTACTTATGAGGGAAACACCAAGCGAGTTCTTGCAATCGGAAGCGAAGCAAAAGAAACCGCAGGGAAAACACATGGAGGAATCTGCACAATTAGACCTTTGAAAGAGGGCGTTGTTGCCGATTATGAGTTGACCTGCACCATGCTGAAATCGTTTTTGTAAAAAAGACCGGTTGTTCCTCCCTCTCTCGCCCAAAAGTGATCATTTGTATTCCGAAAGAGGTTACCGAAATTGAAAAACGTGCGCTTGAAGAAGTGACCTTCGAGGCGGGAGCATCGGGCGTTTCGCTGATTGATGAGCCGCTTGCTGCGGCAATTGGTGTTGGAATGCAGATAAAAGCGCCGTTTGGCAATCTGATTGTTGACATCGGTGGCGGAACCACGGAAATAGCGGTTATCTCAATGGGAGAGATTATATCGTCTGTTTCCCTTCGCGTGGCAGGAAATTCATTTGACAGAGCAATTGTCAGCTATGTCAGGCGCAAATTCAATGTACAGATTGGGGAGAGCAATGCCGAAGACATCAAAATAGCAGCGGGAAGTGCTTATTATGCCACCGATAAAGGTTTGTTTGAAGCAAAAGGACAGAACTTGTCAAGCGGACTCGGCGCTGCTTTTTCCGTTTATTCGTCGGAAATTCGTGAAGCCATTGCAGACGATCTTCTGACCATTGCCGATGGTATCCGCTGTGTTTTGGAAGATACCACTCCTGAGTTATGCGCCGATATTTATGAATCCGGAATTACGGTGGGTGGTGGCGGCGCTTTGCTTCCCGGAATTGACTTGTTTTTGGAAGAGCAGACGAAACTTCCCGTTTTTCTCGCAAAAAAACCGCTCGATTGCGTCATTGACGGAATTTATAAAATGATGGAGAATCCTGTATATAACAGTTTGATCCATATGGTGAAAAAAATTTAAAAACAAACTTGTTTCAAAGTATCTGTTTTCATTGTTTTTATATTGATAATATTTTCACATTTTGGTTGCTTGAAAAAATGTAAAAGGATACTTTTTATCATTATGAATCAAAAAATAACATTTTTATCCCATATTTGCTTGTTAAAATATTGACTTTAAAAACAAAATAGAATATAATAAAAACATTCTTACTTTACTGTAATAAAATTTTGGAGGTAGAAATACATGAGCAGAATTTACAATTTTTCGGCGGGTCCGTCTATGTTGCCGCTCACGGTTTTAGAACAAGCTGCAGCGGAAATGTGCGATTATAAAGGCTCGGGAATGTCGGTGATGGAGATGAGCCATCGATCTCCCGTTTATGAAGCCATTATAAAAGAAACGGAAGCGGATTTTCGATCATTGATGTCCATCCCCGATAATTATAAAGTTCTCTTCCTGCAAGGCGGCGCATCCACGCAGTTTTCGGCAGTGCCTCTCAATTTAATGAACAAATCCAAAAAAGCGGACTATATTGTTTCGGGAATGTTTGCAAAGAAAGCTTATGAAGAAGCTCAAAAATACGGTGATGTGAAGTGTATTGCCAGCAGCAAAGACAAAAATTTCACTTATATTCCGTCGATTACACGTGATTTAATAAGGGATGACGCAGATTATGTACATATCTGCTACAATAACACGATTTTCGGAACAAAATATTCTGAAGCACCTGATACAGGCAAGATTCCGCTTGTTGCCGATATGTCCTCCTGCATTACATCCGAGCCGATCGATGTGACAAAGTTCGGACTTATTTATGCCGGAGCGCAAAAAAACATGGCTCCCGCAGGACTTACGGTTGTCATTGTCAGAGAAGATTTGATTGGAACAGCGAGAGAGGATATTCCTGTTATGCTTGATTATAAAGTGCAGGCAGACAACGATTCTATGTACAATACCCCTCCGTGCTACTCGATTTATATTGCCGGACTTGTTTACAAGTGGCTGAAAAATCTCGGCGGGCTTGAGGCAATGGCGGTTATCAACAACAGAAAAGCAAGCGCGCTTTACGATTACCTCGATTCTTCCGCTCTGTTTCGTGCGACAGCGGAAAAAGGATCGCGTTCTATTATGAATGTAACCTTTGTCACGGGAAATGAAGAGGTGGATAAGAAATTCTGCAAAGCGGCAGAAACGGCAGGATTTTCAAATCTCAAAGGGCACCGCTCGGTGGGCGGTATGCGGGCATCCATTTACAATGCTATGCCCGAAGATGGTGTTTATGCACTCATCGACTTCATGAAAGAATTTGAAGCAAAGAATCAATAAATTTATATTTTAGGGAAAGGCAAACGGTACTTATTCCATGTATAAAATAAAACTGTTCAATAAAATAGCCTCAATCGGAACCGATCATTTTGACAAAAGCCTTTATATAGTAAAAGAGGACATTGAAAACCCGGATGCAATCATGGTTCGCTCCGCATCCATGCACGAGGCAGAACTGCCCGATGGATTAAAAGCAATTGCACGTGCAGGGGCAGGGGTCAACAACATCCCGATTGAAAAGTGTTCTGAAAAGGGCGTTGTTGTTTTCAACACCCCGGGTGCCAACGCCAATGCGGTAAAAGAACTTGCTGTTGCAGCACTGCTTTTATCTTCCCGTAAAATTGTTTCGGGGATCAGCTGGGCGCAGACCTTGAAAGAGGGAAGCACTGATGTTGCGAAGGACGTGGAAAAAGGAAAAGGCGCTTATGTCGGTCCTGAGCTTTCCGGTAAAAAACTTGGAATCATTGGGCTTGGTGCCATCGGCGTTCAGCTTGCGAATATCTCGGTTCACCTCGGAATGCAGGTGTATGGATATGATCCTTACATCACTGTCGATGCAGCGTGGATGCTCTCTAAAACAGTTGCACATGCGGCAAGCCTTGGTGAAATTTATAAGGACTGTGATTATATTTCAATTCATGTTCCTTCCACACCCGAAACAAAGGGAATGATTAATTCCGAAACCATTTCACAAATGAAGGACGGCGTTCGGATTCTAAACCTTGCCCGCGCGGATCTTGTGGATGCTACAAGTATCAAAGCAGCTGTTACTTCTGGGAAGGTTGCAACTTATGTAACCGATTTTCCGACCGAGGATATTCTCGGCATTGAAAATATTATCCCGATTCCACATCTCGGTGCATCTACTCCGGAATCGGAGGACAATTGTGCAGAGATGGCAGCGTTGGAATTGATCGACTTCTTACAGTATGGCAATATCAAGAACAGCGTAAACTTCCCGGAAGTATTCCTTCCGTTTTCGGGTGGAGTCAGAATCTGTGTGTTCCACAAAAACATTCCATCAATGCTGACACAGATTTCAAGCGTACTGTCCAACGAAAAAATCAACATTGAAAACATGGTGAATCGTTCCAAAAAGGACAATGCGTATACATTAATTGAAACAACAAGCGAAATTTCGAATGAAGTTTCCGCAAAACTCACAGCGATTGACGGTGTGATTAAAGTAAGAACAATTAAATAATAACGCCGGGAAAGGAGGGGACAGATTGAAAATTGAATGGAACAGCAAATATACCACAATTGCAATCTATTCCTTCCTGACCATCGGTGCTGTCATTCTTCTGTTTTTGGGAATTATCAGATTTAACATTTGGTTTGGAATTGTACTTAAAATTCTTGCGATCTTAAGCCCGTTTTTTTATGCATTTGCAATCAGTTATGTGATGAATCCTGTAGAAAAGCGGTTGAATCTTTTCATGAGAAAGATTTTTAGGGTTGACGGCAAAAAGAAAATTGGCAATAAGGTTGCCCATAAGAAGACTGCAAAGACGTTGAGCATTCTACTCACCTATGTTTTTCTTCTTCTCTGTATTACAATCTTCTTTCTGATTGTCATTCCGCAGATTATTTTAAGTATCACCGACATTGTTTCGGATTTTCCATCCTACATGAACACTGCAAAAGATCGGCTCAATGTTTTTTTTACAAAAACAAACTTACCCACCTTGCAGGCGTTTAATACAAGGGATGATTTAATGACGTTTCTGGACAAGGGGGTCGCTTTGGTTACAAAGTATTCCCCTATGCTGATTAATCTTTTTTCGAGTATTGCAAATGAATTTAAAAACTTCATTCTTGGGCTGATCATTTCTATCTATATGTTAATCGGAAAAGAAAAATTTTCTGCACAGCTGAAAAAACTGTTATTTGCATTGTTCGGAAAAGAAAAAACTGCGTTTATTCTTGAAGAAGCGTCTACCGCACATGTAACCTTTGGTGGGTTTGTTACGGGACAACTGCTTGATTCCCTTCTTGTGGGCATTCTTTGCTTTATTGGAATGACGATTTTGCAGTTACCCTATCCGTTCCTAATTGCAGTGATTATAGGTGCTACAAATATCATTCCGTTTTTCGGGCCGTTCTTTGGAGCCATTCCATCTATCTTTTTAATTTTCTTTGTCAGTCCGATGGGGGCTGTTTGGTTTTCTGTTTTTATTTTGATTCTCCAACAGCTTGACGGCAACTTTATTTCACCGAAAATACTTGGACGCACAACAGGGCTTCCTGCTTTTTGGATTATCTTTTCACTCCTGTTGATGGGCGGACTTTTTGGCGTGATTGGAATGCTGATTGCGGTGCCGCTTTTCTCGTTGGTGTATACTGCAGTGAAAAGATCAGGAGAAAAAAGACTGATGAAAAAGGGAATGCCGATTGAAACAGCGTATTATAATAATAAGGAAGATATTCTTCATTAAAAGACTTCTCGCCGCAGGTTATCTGCGGCGAGATTTTTATTGAAACAACTTTTTTGATTTTAAAATAAAAAAAAGAAAATTCTGAATCTTTTGCTATTAATATAGGGTTGAAACATTACGGCATTTGTGATAAAATAACGGGGTATAATACTCAGCGCGAAATACTCGTTTCTTACCCGGGGGCCCCCCCTGCTTCCTTTTTGTATCAGGCAAGGAAAAAGAATGCAAGGAATCGCCGGAAAAGAACAGTTATGTTACAGTTGTGTTACAGAACACGAAAACCTATTGCAAAAACACTCGCGCTGTACTATGATATACATGTAAGCAAAAACAATATTTTGCGAACCAAAAAATTATTTTTCAGGAGGACAAAAACATGAGAAATTCCAAAAAATTTCTTACGCTCGTGCTTGCGGTACTTATGATGATGAGTACATTCGCATTCAGCACACCGGCTGCAACATTTACGGATGTTACAATTGATAACAAAGCATTGTATCAAGCAACCGGACTTCTCTCTGATCTCGGTGTTACAAAGGGAACAACAGACACAACATTTACTCCCGCAACCCCTGTAACTCGTGAACAGATGTCAGCTTTCGTATATAGACTTATGAAAGCCGGTAAATCTGTTGAAGGCGGAACAAACTCTTCCACTTTCACAGACCTCACAGACCCTACCTTCTACTTCATGATTTCTTGGGCAAACAACCAGGGTATCATTAAGGGCAGAAGCGACAGCGTTTTCGATCCCAAAGGCGGCATCACACTTCAGGATGCTTACACAATGATCATTCGTGCACTTGGCTACGAAAAGAAAGAAATTCTTCCTTATCCATATGGTTTCATCGACGAAGCAGAAACCCTTGGACTTGACGAAAATCTTCCCAGCGCACTCAAGTACACAGATACTCTTACCAGAGGCGACATCGCAATCATCCTCTACAACGCATTCTTTGCAGACATGGCAGAAGGCGAAACTTCCTATAAGACTTCAGACGCTGTAGGCAGTGACGGCACATCGATCATGACTCCTGTTACAACATACAAAACAGTAGCAGAAAAGATATTCGGCGTTACAAAGGACACACAGAGAGTTATCGCTACTCCGAACTATTACTTGAATGACGCAACAATCGATTCTAACTTTGATACTGATACTCTTCTGTTTAAAGGTACAGCAGGCTATCGTACATTCGAAGAACTCGGTCTCACAGGCAAAGCAGATGATTACTTCCTTTCCGACTTCACTCTTTATCTTAAAGATGTTAAGAAGGCAGACGGAACAATTGAAACAAAAGTACTTTACGCTGAACCTCTTCTCACAAAGAAGACAGTTACAAAAGCAACAGTAGGTAAAGTTACTCCTGTTAAATCAACTGACTACTATGCACCTGATACAAAATCCTATGCAAAAGGTTCTGGTCTTTTGACAATTGACGGCGCTAAGACTTACCTCTATAATGCACCGTTCTCTTATTCAAAACCTCAGATCACATCTGATATTGCAAGCAAGCCCAGCGCTTATTATGAAGCACTCAACTCCAAAGACGTAAACTTTATCGGTCTTGCACCGGAAACAGATGAAGGTGTTTCTCACTTTATTACATCTGATTACAACTTGGAATTAGACGCTCAAGGTTATGACATTTTAGGCCTTCCTCAGAAGGAATTATACGGTACCTATGCTGATGGAACTACAAACGTTAATGTTTACACATACACAGCAAATGCATTCACTAACGCTTTGAATCAAGTTTACAACGAAGGTTACTATGAAATGGACACCTATGATAGTGACAGCGATGGCATTATCGATTACATCTGGTATAAGCCTTACACATTTGGTCAGGCTATTAAAGATGAAGACAACGCAACATTAACAGCTCACGGAATTGATAGCACAGCTCCTTATGCAGCTATTGAATCCTCAGATTCAGTTCCTACTATCTACACATTCGATGCAACAATTTCTGGCGTAACCTTTAAAGACAAAGATTTTGTTATCGCATATGTAAACGGTCCTGCTAACTACATTAAGGTTGCAGCGGTTGTTGATTCTGCAAAAGCAGAAATTAAGAGCTATAACAGCTCCAGCTACAATGTTGTTCTTAAGTCTGGTACAACAATCAACACCTACGGAACAAGCAGACTTCTTGCTTACTTCCAGGGCAGCGCAGATCCCGAAACAGGCGACCTTGGTGAAGCGTTCGCATCTACACCTTCCTTCTCCGATCTTTATGATGCAGCTTATCTCGGAACAGAGAAAATCTTCTATGCATACGGCGGAAGACTTCTTTATACGAAATTAGTTTCTAACCCAGTACTTGATGTAACAAAAGATACCATTATCATTCCTCAGACTGGCGTAACAAAACCAGGCTCTGCAACAGAAAACGGTTACCTTGTTACAAGACCTGTTCTTACAGCATATGTAAGCGGCAATACAAGCGGCAACGTTATTATTCCTGTTGAAGTCGAAGGCAACACTCCTGCAACAGTATATGATCCGGTTACCGACTCTTATAACTTTGGTGCTTATGCGCAAAAGATTTGCACATCCACCTCTGATACAGACGGAATCTACAAGCTCATCGTTGCAATTAACAGTGAAAATACTGGCGCAGCTGCTGAAACAGCAATGGCATCAACAGAATTAGACTCACAGTATGGCATTGCAGCTACCGATCTTATCTTCTCAAAGGTTACTGGAACAACCTATGAATTCATTAATCCTCTTACAAACTTAAATGCAAACATTCTTCCGAACGGCGCATTGTACGCTTCCGTTCAACCATACACAAAGATCATCATCAGATCTAGATCAGAAGATTCAAGTTCTTATGTATATACAGAGTTCAGTGCAAACAAGCTTCCGAGCTTTGCAAACAAACTCCAAAACATTCAGTTGATTCTTTTGAACAATCCTACCTCAACTCGTACAGAATACATCGCAGCTCTTTATGCTACAACTGAATTCCCGCTTGACAATGTTTCTGATGTTGTTACAAGCGAGAGTGCAAGAATCGTAAAGACAAATGGTACAATTGATATAGACAGCGCAGGCGTATATCACTACTACTATGATGTATACAATCCTTTCACAGGCGCAATCGAATCCAACATCCCTGGCTTTAGAGGATCGACAAACGCTTCCTCTCTCTCAAGCGCTGCTACAATCGGTAAGTTCTATGAAGTAGTTGATGGCGTACTCCAAGATAAGGTCACCACTTCTTCCTTAAACGGAGCTACTATTTTCCCAGCAAGCGGAACCTTAACAAGAACAGCACTTAACCCCACACCTTCAAACCTTGCACAAGTTGCAAGCTACTCTGATGGCGAACTTGAAATCAAGGGCGACTCCACCATCTACAAGACTGATAGCGATACAAAAGTTATCATGATTGAAGCAGGCGGAACAGCAAAGAACGACTTCAAGTGGGGCACAGCTACCGCAAAGACAGTTGCTGACCTCGGTTCTGACAGCGTTTCCTTGAGAAACTACTGCATCACAACAAATCCTGATACAAGCAGAATCACAACAACTTATGCTGATAACCTTGAAGTATTCTACACAATAGATACCAATAAAGTTACCACAGGATACAAAGTAGTTGATTTCGTTGTTATCCTTCGCGATAAAGTTTCGGATGCAGCATTCCTCAACTCCAACGACTAATCCTTCCTGAAATAATTTAAGGAAAACGAAAACTCCTCGACCTTCGGGTCGGGGAGTTTTTTGCTGTGTTCCCTGCAGATAAGTTGCAACTATCACATCTGACAGCGGAGGAAGGGTTAAAAGAAGGTATGGGTGCACATTGTGAAGGGTGGAAAGCTGGATGAGAGAACTTCGGTTATGCAAAAAAGCGCATGGAAAGCCTTTTGTGGGTCATTTATGGCAAAAACGAAATTGAATTAGAAAATAGTCATAGAAATGATAGGATGCTTTTTCAGGAGGGATCAAAACAAAAATAGACAGAATAACCGTAAATCGGCAGGTGTTAAGGTGAAACTGGTTTAAAGTAAAGAAGGAAATGAGACGAGAGCTTGAACGAATGGACCAAAATGAAACATGAGAACGGCAAAGGAAACAAGCCAGTAAGTTGCATCTATGGCAAGATCAAAGTGGTAATAAACAATAAACAGTTGAATAGGAACAGAAAAATGAGAGATACAGAAAACGGTGATGAAAAAAGAAAATTTCGATTATATAAAAAGTTGAAAAAATGGTTTCATTTCGAAAAAGAGTATTTTAAAAGCAAAGATTGTTTGATTGATAGAAGGAATTATTGGACAAGAAAGGGAATTGTTGTTTTGAGTTAAAAAAGGAAAATGAAACTTATTTTGCGTGATAAAATAAATCAAAAATGGTCAAACTACTTTCAAGGCGCATCAAAAAAACAGCCTGCAATTGCAGACTGTAAATTTAGAATGATTGATTTGTTATGGAATAAAAGAATTTATGCTTTTATGATATGACCGACAACTCTATTAATGGAAAAGCCTTTTTCAGAAAATATTTTTTCATATTCCGTCATGATATTCTCTGCTGCGAATTCAGAATGATGAAGATCATTGGTAACATCACTTGTTGGGATATTAATTGCCGCCAATTCGGTAAGACTAAAATCGAATAACGGGCGGTTGTCTGTTTTGAAAATAATAGTCCCACCATCTTTTATCACATTGCGGTAGCTTTCTAAAAATGAACGGTAAGTCAATCTTCTTTTTGCATGTTTCTTTTTTGGCCATGGATCGGAAAAATTTAAATAAATAGAAGAAACTTCATTTTGCTCAAAGATTTCACCAAGTTGTTCCGCGTCCCCACAGATAAATCGCACATTGCTTAAATTATCGTGTTTTGCTTTTTCCATTGCCATTACAATGACATCTGGGATTTTTTCAAAAGCGATAAAAAATAGATCCTGGTTTCTTTTTGCCATCTCAACCACAAAGCTCCCTTTGCCGCAACCGATTTCAACGCAAAGTTCTTTTCCCGATGAAATTTCTTTCCAAGTTCCTTTCAATTGACCGGGTTCGAGAATTAGAATATCGTTGCAGGATTGCATTCGTTGTACGGTATGTTTCTTTTTCCTCATTCTCATGAAAAAAATCCCTCTCTTGTGAAAATTATATATTAAAAAATGAATAATTATTTAAAATCTGCTCAAAATAATGACAGCACATTATATGTGTATCCCTAAAATTATCATAGACAAATCAATGTTTTTTAAAATGCTTTGTATGTGTTTTGATAACTTCACATTTAAGGAGATGAAAAATAATGCTTGACAGAATAGCACTCATACTATCTATCGTAGGCGCACTGAACTGGGGTGGAATCGGATTGTTTCAATTCGATACCGTTGCATGGCTCTTCGGAGGACAAAATAATGTTGTCAGCCGCATCGTTTATGTTGTTGTAGGACTTGCGGGTCTTTGGTGTGTTTCCCTTCTTTTCCGCAGCCGTAATGTTATAATCGACCGGGACGATAATGTTTAACAAAACAAAATTCTTCTTAGCTCAAGGTTTATACCTTGAGCTTTTTCTTTGGAGAAAATTAATTAAAACGAAGGAATAGTTTCCCCAAGAATCGATAGCGCCTCGATCAATGCATTTGCACTCATATCACAAGGTAGCCCTAATCTTAAAGAAAGTTCGTTTCGTTTTTGCTTGCTGTCGGGGTGTCCCGAAAGTCCTGCGGCATAGAACTGCGCCTTTGTGATTGGGGGATGATTGATGCTTCTTTCCGAATTTGAAAAATTGAGAAAAAGATTTTTTAATAAATCAGAATCAATTCCTTCAACTCCAAGCAGTCCTTGTTTTGAGCCCTTGTTTTTTCGGGTTTCTTTTCCTGAAACTTGAGGAATATAAAGGTGTTTGATTTTGTCTTTTGGCAATATTCCCCTTAATTTGTTGCGAATGAGAAAACCGGAACCGTCGCTGTCTGTGACAATGATAATTCCGACCGTATCAGCAATGCGAGTGAGCAGTGCGCATTTTTCTCTATTGTTAAAAATAGAAAATCCGTTTGTGGTCAGAATTTTGGCGTCCAGAATGCTTTGTAGTTTAATTTTATCGTATTTTCCTTCGACAAGGATCACTTCATTTATTTTAATCTTTTCCATTGATACATTTTTCTCCATCGAATAAAAAAATCCCAACAGCGCTTCCGACGGTTTCTTTATTCTGAATTCGATTTTGATAGGCAATTTGAAGAGAGGTATTCCTCCTCTGGTTATCATTGAACACCCGCATCAAATTGCGGTAGTCCATATTCTCTTCCTTCCTTATCGTATAAAAATCATTTAAGAAAGAACGGATATTTGAGGTATCCTTTAGTATTTGTTGATGTTTCGGAAAAAGCAGCCAGGAATCACAGAGGATAAACAGTGGTCGGATTCCAAAAAAGTCAAAGGCTTTTTGATAAGAATCCATGCGGATGTCGGTTGGAATCGGTGCTCCTTTCGGAACATGTAATTTTAGAAGAAAATCTCCTCTTTGAATCGTCTTCCCGCCGAGGGTTACCTCTTTATCATCGTAGACGGTATATTGATATTGCATCCGTCCCAAACGGAATAAATTTAGCCGGAGATGATTGGCAAGCCACATATATTCGCAAAGTCCGTATTTACCGTCTTTCGCATAACAGTCGTCAATCCATAACGCAAAATCGCTCATTGTAGAATCAAAAAACACTTCCGGAATGTGATTTTGCTCATAAAGGGTTAAGGTGTGTTGTGCAAATTTTATAAATACCGTTTCCATAAACAACGGGATATCAATCATAAGTTCTTTTGAGATGGCTTTTAAGGGAGCGTAAACGGTATCATATGGATAAAAGCCTTCTGAAAACAAACCGATTCCGTTTTGAACCGATTGATAATCGCCACAGGCAAAAAAAAGCTGTTCCAATGCCTCAATTTGCATCAGGGTGTCCTTTGATTCTAAAATTTTATTCCATGTTGTGAGTACTTCCGAACTGTTTTGAATTTTTAATCGTTTACACCATTCTCGCATTTTGTATCCTCAATTGTAAGAAGATCGGGTTTCTTTGCTTGTAGAATCTTTTTATAATCGCTCGGTGTCATTCCGATGAGTTTTCGAAAGGCTTTATTAAAATTTGCAGTGTTGTGATAGCCACTTTCGAGGGCAATTTCAAAAATGCCCATATCGCTGTTTTTCAGCAGATGAACGGCGCGGTTAATCCGCTTGGAAATAATGTAATTGCATGGTGTGATTCCGTTCATGCGCTTAAAATAGATTGAATAACCGTTTTGTGTCATGTTGCAGGAGGAGGAGAGCTGTGCGATGCTGATTTCCTCTGTAAAGTGATGGTCAATGTATTGTATCGTGTTGTTGATTGCAGTAAAATTTCCGGTGCTTAAGTTGAAGGAATCCTCTTTTTCATTGATAAAATTAAAATTCCTTGAAATAAGAATTAAAATTTTTATAATGGAAAATCGAATCATCAATTCAAAACAAACTGATTGATTTTTCCATTCGTTTTCAATTTGAATGATTTCTGATTGAATCTCCTGAAAAACTACATTGTTTCTATCCAGTTGATGTGCAAAATTTTCATTTCTGCCCCAAAACACTTTTCTGTATTGGGAAGAAGATACCTGATCGTCATTTTCCCACAAAAGGCGCGGTGCAAAATGAATATTCAAAATTTGCATTGGCTCACCTGGTAAAACCTCAGTTATTTTATGAATTTCATCATTTCCAAAGAGGAAAATATCACCCTTCTTGATCGGATAACTTTTATTGAGCACAGAATAAGTTCCACTTCCGCTTAAGAAGTATGCAAGTTCTAATTCGGTGTGGTGATGAGGGACAAATTCACGTCTGCCCGATTCCGGACAGGACAGATAAATATTCAAAAGAGTACTGTTGTCGGAATTGGGCAAAGGTGTTCCCCCCTTAATTGATTCCCAGATAAATCATAAGCACGGAAATATCGGCAGGGCTAACTCCAGATATGCGGGAAGCTTGTCCGATGCTTTGCGGTTTTTGTTTGGTTAATTTCTGTTTTGTTTCTGCACGAATGCCGGTAATGGTGTAATAATCAAGATCCTCCGGAATCTTTTTGTTTTCTAATTTCAAAAAGTGCTCAGTATCCCGAATCTGTCTTTTGATATAACCTTCGTATTTGATTTCGATTTCAACCGCTTCCCGTTCTTTTCGGGGCAGTTCCGGGCGGTTTTCGTCCACAACCGAGATCATTTCGTAGGTTAGTTCCGGGCGGCGCAACAAATCTGCAAGACAAACACCTGAAATGACTGGAGTGGAGGAATGCTCGTTCAGAAGATTGTTCAGCATTTCAGACGGAGGAATAAATGTTTTGTTCATTCGCTCAGTTTCTGACTTAATGTTTTCTCGCTTCTGTAAAAATTCTTGATATCGCTCGTTCGAGATCAGACCGATCTGAAAGCCGAATGGGGTTAAGCGTTCATCCGCATTGTCTTGACGCAATAAGAGTCGATATTCCGAACGAGATGTCATAATGCGATATGGCTCATTGGTACCTTTTGTTACAAGGTCGTCAATGAGTGTGCCGATATAAGAAGAGGAGCGTTTTAATGTCAATTTCTCTTTTCCGAGAACAGATAATGCGGCATTGATCCCCGCAATTAATCCTTGTGCTGCCGCTTCCTCATATCCTGAGGTTCCGTTGAATTGTCCCGCACCGAATAACCCTTTTTGTGTTTTGAATTCAAGCGATGCATCGAGCGATAACGGGTCGGCACAGTCATATTCAATCGCATAAGCTGTTCGCATAATTTGTGCGTGCTCCAAACCCTTGATGGTGTGTAGCATTTCGATCTGCACATCCTCCGGGAGAGAAGAGCTGAACCCCTGCAAATAAACTTCCTTTGTATTGGCACCCATCGGTTCTATAAAAAGTTGATGGCGTTCTCTGTCGGCAAAGCGCACGACTTTATCTTCAATGCTCGGACAATAGCGTGGACCCGTTCCTTTTATTTTGCCGGAATAAAGCGGGGAACGGTGAATGTTTGCTCGGATAATGTCATGTGTTTTTTCATTTGTATAACAGATATAACAGGGCAGATGATTTTCTGCGGTAAAATCTTTCGTCGTTGCAGAAAAATGCTCGGGTATTTCATCGGTGTCCTGACGTTCCAACACCGAATAATCGATACTGTCAGCATGAAGCCTTGACGGTGTGCCTGTTTTAAAGCGCATCAAAGGGAGCCCGAGAAGCACGAGGCTTTCGGATAAAGATCCGGCGGGGAACATGCCATCAGGACCGCCCGCATATTTGACATCGCCAACAATAATGTCGCTTTTTAAATAGGTTCCGGAGCAGATCACCACACTTTTTGCCGACCAGACCGCACCAAGACGGGTAACCGCTTCCCAGAGGGAGTTTTCTCCCCGGCGCAAATCGATAATTTCTGCCTGAACCAAAGAAAGATTTTTTGTGTTCTCGATTGTCTGTTTCATGATGCTTTGATAAAGGCGTCTGTCCGCCTGCATCCGCAGAGAATGCACAGCGGGACCTTTCCCTCGGTTTAACATACGGCTTTGCAAGCAAGCTTTATCGGCTGTTTTTCCCATTTCGCCGCCGAGTGCATCGATTTCATAGACAAGGTGTCCTTTTCCTGTTCCACCGATGGAAGGATTGCAGGGCATATTTCCGACGGCATCGAGATTGAGCGTAAACAATACGGTTTCACAGCCCATTCTTGCAGCTGCAAGAGAGGCTTCAATTCCGGCATGCCCTGCGCCAATGACGATAACGTCAACTGTTTTAGACTTGTATTCCATGTTCATCACCAAAGTTTATTTTTTGACGGGAGATAAAATAGTTATCGGAAAGAATGATTTGTTTTTCACGCAGACCTGTGACGACATATTCAGGATTTAAATAGCTTTCCGAGGATGCGGCAAGCGTTATATTCAAGATCGTGTCACCGTTTTGTTCCGACAATGAAAAACCAAGGATGAGAGGGAAAATATCAATTTGCTTTTCTCCGCTTTTTGTCGTTTTTGTTACAATCAATTCAGAGGAAAGTGCTTCTTTGATTTTATGTTCTAATCCTTGCACTTCGTTGAAACTGATTTTATAATCGGCGGATACGACATTTTTGAATTTTTGATCTGGTTCGTAAATCTGTTTGATCTTAATGTCTTTCGGCATTGCATTACCGAGCAGTGTTTTTAATGTTTCCGCAGAAAAACCTTCCTGCTCCAGAGAAATATCGACAAGTTCATTTTCTCCAGCCATTCCGACGGAAAGCGGAAGCGCAAAAACAATTTTTGGGTGCGGGTTAAACCCTTGCGAATACCGCAAGGAAATATCGGCTCTGTGAAGTGCTCGAACAAAGGTATGTGTTAAATCCAAGTGAGAGATGTAAATCAATGCATCTGTTTTTGAAAATAAAATTCTGAAATCTGTCATGTTTAAGTTCCTTGCTTTTTATTCCGGCTTTTCTTCCAAAAGAAAAACAGGCAAAAGAAATTATAGAAATCAATTATTATTTATGCGAATAAAAAAGAATATATTCGTTATCTTCCCCGACACAATTCTGCACCGAACCGTTTTGCACCGCAATGAGAGCATTCGGTTTTGCAATCGGGGGTTGTTTTTCTTCCTTTGAAAGCAGATGCTCTTTTTGCAAAAAGCTCTGGGTTACCCCGCAATCAATGTGAGACCACGGCAAAATGTCGGAATAATCAAAGGGTCTGTTTGCATAAAAAGATGGGTCAATTTCCGCTTTTTCAAAGGCTTCCATCCATTTTTCGTATTGAAAGAATTCATCCCAGCCGTCAAACATGATGCCGAGTTTATGCGCTTCGATCAGTGCCTTTGACAGACGACGATCTCCCCGTGCGAAGACGGCTTCCAATTGGCTGACCTTGGCTTCATGCCAGTTATATCGAATTTTTCTTGTGGTAAAGCTTTGACCCAGAAGACGCTGTTTACGCACCAGTTCTTCGAGTGTGTCCTGACCTTCCCATTGAAATGGGGTGTGGGCTTTCGGAACAAAACAGGAAGCGGAGATTGTGGCTTCTATTCCTTTTCCTTTTTGTCTGCCGGCATTTTTATAATACTCATCCACGATTTTTTGTCCGAGTGTTGCAATTCCAATGATGTCTTCGTCTGTTTCACTTGGTAGTCCAATCATGAAATATAATTTAACATTGGTACGACCTTTTCGGAACGCTTCCCGACAGCCGTTTAATATTTCTTCTTCGGTGATGTTTTTATTGATAACATCCCGCAGGCGTTGTGTTCCGGCTTCCGGAGCAAAGGTAAGCCCGGATTTGCGCACGCCCTGTACTTTTTCCATGATCTCTGCCTCAAAACTGTCAATGCGCATGGAGGGAAGAGAAAGACCGACTTTTCGGCTGTCTGTCCAGTCTTTCAAACAATCAACAAGAGTGGAGAGCTTCGGATAATCACTGATGCTGAGCGAGGTCAGGGAGATTTCCTCATACCCCGAGGATGAATAAAGCGATTTTGCCTCTCGATTTAACGTTTCCGGCTCTTTTGCACGATACGGGCGATAAATAATCCCCGCCTGACAAAAACGGCAACCACGCATACAGCCACGTGCTGTTTCCAACATAATGCGATCATGCACCGTTTCTATAAACGGAACGGGTGTCGCATCGGGAAAATAAACTTGATCGAAATCGGGAATAATACGTTTCAGCACTTTTGCGGGCACATCGTTATATTTCGGTTTGATTGATGAAATGGTTCCGTCTTTTCCTTCATAGGCCACATCGTATAAGGATGGAACATAGGTACCTTCGATTTTAACCGCTTCTCGAAGATAGCTTTCTTTTGTATAGGTGTTTTCTTTTTCATGGAAGTGTATAAGTCAACCAATTCGCAGAGCGATTGTTCGCCTTCTCCGATGGAAAACAAATCAAAAAAATCTGCAATCGGTTCTGGATTATAAGAGCAGGGACCTCCGCCGATTAAGATCGGAAAGCTGTCGTCACGGTCCTTTGCAAGCAGGGGGATGTTTGCCAAAGCAAGGCAGTACAGAATATTGGAATAGGACATTTCGTATTGAAGGGTGACACCTAAAAAATCGAAATCGCGCAGTTCATCACCGCTTTCAAGCGCATAAAGAGGAACCTCTTTTTCCCGCATGAGATCTCCCATATCGTTCCAAGGAGCATAACAACGCTCGCACCAGACATTTTCTTTTTGATTGAGTGCCCCGTAAAGAATTTTAATGCCGAGATTCGACATGCCGATTTCATAGGTATCGGGAAACAAAAAGGCAAAACGGGCTGCGATGGTTTCTTTATCTTTGATCACTTCACCCAATTCTCCGCCAGTATAACGCCCGGGCTTCGTGACGTTTTTCAAATAAGGGAATATTTTTGCTTTTGAATTCATGCTTAACTTCCTTATATTTTTTTAAAATTCAAATAATATTATATACCTAAAGTTGCGATTCGTCAATTGAACGGTAAGAAAAAAGCGATGGGATAGAAAATATATTTTTTAACATTTTCTCCTTGTAAATCGTAAAATATTGCGGTATAATATAATTTAATATGAAAATTATGTCTTTAGAAAGGATATATCGAAAATGATAAATGAAAATCTTGCTTTTTTGTCAAATTACGATAAAGAAGTTGCGGATGCTATTTCGCTTGAACTTGCAAGACAAAAAAGAAACATTGAATTGATTGCTTCTGAAAATTTTGTATCCGAAGCGGTACTTGCCGCACTTGGCTCCACACTGACAAATAAATATGCAGAAGGCTATCCGGGGAAACGGTATTACGGCGGATGTGAATGTGTTGATATTGCCGAAAATCTCGCAAGGGATCGTGCATGTAAATTGTTTGGTGCTGACCATGCCAATGTTCAGCCACACAGTGGCGCACAGGCAAATACTGCCGTATACATTGCCTTTTTGAAGCCGGGCGATACCGTGATGGGAATGAATCTTGCACATGGCGGACATTTGACACACGGAAGTCCAGTCAACCTTTCGGGACTCTATTATAACATCGTGCCCTATGGTGTGAATGAAGAAACAGGCTATATTGATTACGATAAAATGGAACAACTGGCGATTGAACATAAACCGAAAATGATTATTGCCGGCGCAAGTGCATATGCGAGAGAAATTGATTTTAAACGGTTTTCCGAGGTTGCAAAGAAAGTCGGCGCAATTTTGATGGTGGACATGGCGCATATCGCAGGACTTGTTGCTGCAGGGCTTCATATGAATCCGGTACCATATGCCGATGTTGTCACAACCACAACGCATAAAACACTTCGCGGACCCCGTGGTGGTATGATTTTGTGTAAGGAAGAATATGCGAAAGCAATCGATAAGGCAATCTTCCCCGGAATTCAAGGCGGTCCTTTGATGCACGTTATCGCTGCAAAAGCGGTTTGTTTCGGCGAAGCATTAAAGCCTGAATTTAAAGAATATCAAAAACAAATTTTAAAGAATTCCAAGGCATTTGCAGCAGCTCTTCTCTCGGAAGGATTTAAATTGGTTTCGGGCGGAACCGACAACCATTTGTCTTTGGTTGATTTGCGCCCGTTTGAGATTACGGGAAAAGAACTTGAAAAACGACTTGACGAGGTTTATATCACCGTCAATAAAAATGCGATTCCGAACGATCCGCAAAGTCCGTTTATCACAAGCGGTATTCGTGTTGGAACGCCTGCCGCAACAACCCGTGGTTTTGTGGAAGAAGATTTTGTGGCAATCGCAAAAATGATGAAGCTTGCTGCTACTGAGTTTGAAGAAAAAGCAGATGAAATTCGTTCTGCTGTGGGCAAGCTCTGTGCAAAATATCCGCTTTATTAATTGAAAACAGAAAAGAACTTGAATTATATGAAAACACGTACATGGCAAACAGTACTTTTGATTTTTGCGGGAATCGTCATCGGAGCATTTGTAACGGAAATTACAAAACCGATCTCCGCACTGTCTTTTCTTGCCTTTGGACTCAACAATTTCGGGATTCCTGAACCTGCAACGTTAAACCTTGGAATCCTGTCGGTGACGCTTGGGTTTTCCGTGAATATTACAATATCCACCATTATTTTTGTAATTGCAACGGTCTATTTCGGCAGAAGGATCTTTAAATGAGTACAAAAATAATTCTCGCCTCCGCTTCGCCAAGGCGGAAGGAGTTGCTTTGCGCACTCGGGATTGATTTTCTCTGTATGCCTGCTGATATTGAGGAAAATATCGAAGCATTTCTTCATGCTCCGGCAGACGCAGTTGAATATCTTGCACGGGAAAAAGCCAAAGCTGTTGCAAAGGATGTTTCTCATGATTCCCTGATTATCGCTGCCGATACGATTGTTTATCACGGTAGCGAAATACTCGGAAAGCCGAAAAACAAAGACGATGCAAAACGGATGCTTTTGGCTTTGTCGGACAGCACCCATGAGGTTTATACCGGATTCAGCATGATACAAGGTGAAAAGTGCTGTACTTCACACGAGAGGACAAAGGTAACCTTTCGAAGCCTTTCGGAACATGAAATTGATGCGTATATTGAAACCGGAGAGCCTCTTGATAAAGCCGGCTCCTATGGAATTCAAGAAAAGGGAACACTTTTTGTCAAAAAGATTGACGGCGATTATTTTAATGTCGTAGGGTTACCGATTTGTAAATTGTTCGATTTGTTATCAAAAGAATTTGATTTTAATATATTATAAAGATATAAATTATATTTCCTTAACAAAGGAGTTAGAATAACCATGAAATGGACAGGACTTAACGACTTGAGAGAAAGCTACCTCTCATTTTTTGAAAGCAAAGGACACCTACGGCTTCAGAGTTTTCCGCTGATTCCGATCAATGACAAGTCACTTTTACTGATAAATTCCGGCATGGCACCTATGAAGCCGTATTTTCAAGGCACAAAAGAACCGCCGAGAAACCGTGTGACAACTTGCCAAAAATGCATTCGTACTCCAGACCTTGAAAATGTAGGGAAAACAGCAAGACACGGAACCTATTTTGAAATGCTTGGGAATTTTTCGTTCGGGGATTATTTTAAAAAAGAAGCAATTCACTGGGCGTGGGAATTTTTGACGGAAACACTTGAAATTCCGTCAGAGTTGTTATGGCCTTCTGTTTATGAAAAAGACGAGGAAGCTTATGAAATCTGGACAAAACAGATCGGCATTCCGGAAGATAAAGTTGTACGGCTCGGAAAAGCGGACAATTTTTGGGAACACGGAAGCGGCCCTTGCGGTCCGTGTTCGGAAATTTATTTTGACCGTGGTGAAAAATACGGTTGTGGTTCTGATTCTTGCAAGCCCGGATGTGATTGTGACCGTTATATGGAAATATGGAACAACGTGTTTTCACAATTTGACAATGACGGAAAAGGAAACTACACGGAACTTGTTCAGAAAAATATTGATACGGGAATGGGATTGGAACGCCTTGCATGCGTAATGCAAGGGGTTGACAATCTATTTGAGGTGGATACTGTTCGCAGAATTCTTGATACGGTTTGCCTTTATGCAAACACACCATATGGGCAGGATGAAAAAAAGGATATCTCCATCCGAATTATTACCGATCATATCCGCAGCACAAGTTTCATGATCTGTGACGGTGTCAATCCGACCAATGAAGGGCGAGGATATGTTTTGCGTCGTCTGCTTCGCCGTGCGGCAAGACATGGCAGATTGCTTGGAATCAAAGGCGCCTTTTTAAATAAGCTTTGTGATATTGTGGTCGAAGAGAACGAAGGCGCTTATCCCGAACTTCGTATAAAGGCAGATTATATTAAAAAAGTAATCAGTATAGAAGAAGAACGTTTTGATACAACGATTGATGCAGGTTTAACAATTCTGTCAAGCATGATGGACGAGACTGCAAAAATTGGCAACAAAGTGCTTTCGGGTGAAAATGCTTTTAAACTCTATGATACATTTGGATTTCCGATTGATTTGACGAAGGAACTTTTAGAAGAAAAAGGTCTTTCGGTTGATGAATCTGCATTCCAAACTTTAATGACCGAACAGAAAGTAAGAGCGCGTGAGCATCGAAAAACAGGCGGCGGATGGTCACAAAGTTCAGTGGGATTGTTGGAAGGACTTGCGAAGACAGAATTTTTAGGCTATGCTGACGATTCTACTGAAGCGAAGGTTATCGCAATCATTGTGAACGATATTCTTGCTGATTCGGTTTCGGAGGGTGAATTTACACTTGTTCTTGACAAGACTGTTTTCTATGGTGAGGGCGGCGGTCAGGTAGGTGACACTGGGGTTATCACGTCCGAGAATGCAGAAATAGGTGTGATAGACACAAAAAAAACAGACGGTATTTACCTGCATATCTGTGAGTTGAAAAGCGGTATGATAACGGTAGGTGATACAGTTACGGCAAAGCTTGACACAGAAAAGCGGGACGCGATTCGTCGCAATCACTCTTCCGCACATCTGTTGCAAGCAGCGTTACGGAGTGTTTTGGGAGAACATGTCGAACAGGCCGGTTCTTATGTGGATGCCGAAAGAATGCGTTTTGACTTTTCCCATTATCAGGCTTTGACGCTGGATGAGATTTTAGAAGTTGAAAAATTAGTCAATGAATTTATGCTCGCAGGTGAAATCATTGAAACGATAGAAACCGATGTTGAATCCGCTAAAAAAATGGGTGCTATGGCACTGTTCGGAGAAAAATACGGCGCATCGGTACGAGTTGTGAAAATGGGCAAATTTTCAACAGAACTCTGTGGAGGAACTCATTTAACCAACACTGCAAAAGCAGGTCTGTTTAAAATTCTCAGTGAAAGTTCTGTTGCGGCAGGGGTAAGACGAATTGAAGCAGTAACAGGCGAAAATGTATTGCAATATATTTATCAAAATCTTGATCTTTTATCAAGCACGGCAAAAGCGCTGAAGACCACTAATTTATCTGAACTTGCACAAAAAGCGGAACAGACTTCTCTCGAAATTAAAGAGTTGAAGAGCAAAATCGAAGAACAGAATGCGCAGATTGCAAAATCAAAAATGGCGGTGTTTTCCGATAAAATGAAACAGGTTGGAAAATACAATCTCATCAGCGCGCGCATTGATGAAATGTCTGCAGAGGAACTTCGTACTGCGGGGGATCTGTTGAAAGAGAAAGACAGCAATATTGTCGCAGTTCTTGCAAGCGTATCTGAGGGCAAAATTGCTTTTGTTGCTGTTTGTGGAACAGATGCGGTAAAGAACGGTGCAAATGCCGGTAAACTTGTAAAACAAATTTCCGCAATGACAGGTGGCGGCGGTGGCGGACGCCCCGACAATGCAACCGCAGGCGGAAAAGAGGTATCCAAACTTGAGGATGCACTCCTTGCAGTTGAGACACTCCTGTAATTCAATTCAATCTAAATATGAATACCGTTGCGATACAATGCGCAACGGTATTTTTTGCAGTTTTACGGTAACTATTTTAACATCAGCAATGACATCAAAAAAGCAGAGTGTTATCACCAATTTTGTGTGAGGTGACTCTGCTTTTTTGATTTATAATATTTCTTTTACCGACACACTGCTTTGCCCGTGTATCCAAAATCCATGGTTATTGTGCCGAAACCCTCTTTTGTACTTATTATAGCGTGCTTTCCATTGTTTGATCTTCTCGTGATTTGGAAAATACCGAACAAGAGGAATTACACTTTCTTCATTTGCAAAATAATCGTTTCATGGAATCTGGAGATATGAAAAAGGAAGCTAACATTTCAATTGCGGTAATTGAGGTGCGAAAAATCCCCCTTTTCCCACAACCTAAATCAAACACCGAGAAAGAAGACATCTAAAAATGGAAAAATACCGTTGCGATACGATTCGCAACGGTATTTTAAATTGAAGAATTCACGGAATTATTCCGCTTTGGGTGCACCGACAGGACATGTATCAGCACAGGTTCCGCAGTCAATACATTCATCCTTGTTGATTATGTATTTGCCGTCTTTTTCTGAAATACAACTTGTGGGACATTCGTCAGCACAAGCCCCGCATGCGATGCAATCATCATTAATAATATAAGCCATTGTTTCCACCTCCGTTAAGAATTCCATTCTGAAAGGTTAGTAAAACCACCTTTCCAAAAAGAATTGTATCATAAGTTTATGAAGAAATAAAGAATTATTTTGATTTTGTTTTAAATTTCTAAAAAAACCAGAAAGAATAGAAAATGCGTCTACCAGTTTAGATGAAAACCCAAACGGATAAACGCATCTCATAAGTTAAATTGATGAATTAATAAGCAAATCCTTCCGGCATAACGGGAATTTCGCCGATACTCTTTGCAAGGTCCGCTTCGGTTGGAATATAATCAGCCATTTTACCATCGTGGAATTTTTCATATGCAACCATATCAAAATAGCCCGTTCCGGTAAGACCGAATACAATTGTTTTTTCTTCGCCTGTTTCTTTACATTTCAAAGCTTCATCAATTGCGACACGAATTGCATGGCTGCTTTCCGGTGCGGGCAAAATACCTTCCACACGGGCAAACAGTTCCGCTGCTTCAAATACTGCCGTCTGCTCAACTGCCACGGCTTCCATCAAACCATCGTCATAAAGCTGTGATAAAATCGAACTCATACCGTGGTAACGCAGACCGCCTGCGTGGTTTGCGGACGGCATAAAACTGCTACCAAGGGTATACATCTTTGAAAGCGGACATACTTTTCCGGTATCGCAGAAGTCATAAGCAAATTTACCGCGGGTGAAACTGGGACAGGATGCAGGTTCAACGGCAATAAAGCGATAATCCGCTTCTCCACGAAGTTTCTCGCCCATGAACGGAGCAATCAACCCGCCGAGGTTGGATCCACCACCCGCACATCCGATGATGATATCGGGTGTGATATGAAATTTATCAAGAGCGGCTTTTGTTTCAAGACCGATAACCGATTGATGCAATAAAACCTGCGACAATACACTGCCGAGTACATAACGGTACCCTTCTGTGCTGACTGCAACTTCAACCGCTTCTGAAATGGCACAGCCGAGACTGCCTGTTGTTCCAGGGAACTCTTCCAATATTTTACGTCCAACATTGGTTGTGTTTGAGGGGGAAGGCGTTACCGAAGCACCATAGGTGCGCATGACTTCACGGCGGAACGGTTTTTGTTCGTATGAAACTTTTACCATATATACTTTGCAATCAAGATCAAAATACGAGCAGGCCATGGAAAGCGCTGTGCCCCATTGACCGGCACCGGTTTCGGTTGTAACACCCTTTAAGCCTTGCTTTTTTGCATAATAAGCCTGTGCAATTGCAGAATTAAGTTTGTGGCTTCCGCTTGTGTTGTTGCCCTCAAATTTATAATAGATTTTAGCGGGTGTTTGCAATTTTTTTTCAAGGAAGTAAGCACGGATCAGCGGAGAAGGACGGTACATCTTATAAAAGTCTTTGATTTCTTCGGGGATATCAAAGAACGCGGTGTTTTCATCCAATTCCTGTTTGACAAGCTCATCGCAAAATACAGCGCGCAGTTCCTCGAATTTCATGGGTGCAAGGGTTCCGGGATTCAACAATGGTCCGGGTTTTTTCTTCATATCGGAACGCAAGTTATACCATTGTGCAAGGGTTCCGGGATTCAACAATGGTCCGGGTTTTTTCTTCATATCGGAACGCAAGTTATACCATTG
>Ga0183099_1000603_pt1 | contig 24801 bp, 26 predicted proteins | sample Biomet1_FD_127788 | JGI IMG/M metagenome (GOLD analysis project Ga0183099, IMG submission 127788) | Microbial communities from bioreactor (seeded with anoxic lake sediment) at LBNL, California, USA - Biofuel metagenome 1 | ecosystem: Engineered > Bioreactor > Anaerobic > Unclassified ...
TAGAAGCAGTAAGTGCTTCACGCAGAGAAGCCTGCAAAAGGTCAGGGGTGATCAATTTATTCGTTTTACAATTATACATGTCGATCGAAAATCAGCATTTATAATGGTAAATTTAGAAGCAGTAAGTGCTTCACGCAGAGAAGCCTGCAAAAGGTCAGGGGTGATCAATTTATTCGTTTTACAATTATACATGTCGATCGTTAAATGTCTGGCAAGAATTTTCAATTTTTAAATCGCTCCTTTGAATACAATAGTGACTAAATAAGAAATAGCCAGGCTCTTAATATATCTTAATATTATAATATATTCTTCGTCTATTGTAAAGTCGGGCTGATCCGGGGGTAATGCGCTTGCTTAACCGTAAAATAAATTTACTGAAAATCAGCAGGCGGTATGCTAAAATAAAAAAGCAAGATATTTAATAAAAATAGGGGCTGTTTTGATAAAAACTAAAGGAGGCTGTTTTATGCAAAAGAGTATAACACAAGTTCTGGGAATAAAATATCCAATTCTGCAAGGTGGTATGGCTTGGATATCGGAAGCGAAGCTGGCAAGTGCTGTATCGAATGCCGGCGGGGCAGGAATTATTTCCAGTGGCGGCAGGACAACGGAATACGTAAGGGAACAGATCCGCTTAGCCCGGACGCTGACAGACAAGCCGTTCGGCGTCAATGTAATGCTGATGGCGCCAAACAAGGAAGAAATTATGGATGTGATCTGTGAAGAAAAACCGGTGTTCGTGACGTTAGGCGCCGGAAATCCGGTACCGTTCTTTGGACAATTGAAGGCGGCGGGCATTAAGATATTGCCGGTCGTGCCAAATGTAAAATTGGCAAAACGGGTGGAGCAGGCTGGTGCCGATGCGGTGATTGTTGAAGGAATGGAAGCTGGGGGGCATATTGGTGTTTTGACAACAATGGCATTGATGACCCAGGTCATTCCGGAAGTCAGCCTGCCAGTTGTCGCTGCTGGTGGTTTTGCTGATGGGCGCGGTTTGGCGGCAGCGTTGGTCATGGGAGCCGCTGGCGTCCAGATCGGTACGCGCTTCTTGGTGGCTGAGGAATGTACAGTGCATGCGAATATGAAGGCCAAACTACTGGAAGCTGGCGATGCAGATTCGATTGTAACTGGGCAATCCCTGGGGCATGCCGTACGCGGTTTGAAAAATAAATTTTCGCAAAATTTTGTGGCGTTGGAAAAACAGCATGCACCAGAAGAGGAACTCATCAAACTGGCAACGGGAAGCAATAAGCTGGCAGCTGTTGACGGCGATGTTGAAAATGGGATGATGCAGGCAGGACAGAGTTTATTGCCACTCAAAAAGATCGAGCCGGTAAAGGTGATCATGGAAGATATTATGGCGCAGGCAAAGACTGCTTTGGCAGCCGCCGCTAAAATTGAATTGTAAGATTTTGTGGAGAACTGCTCTGATTGCGAGCAGTTCTTTTTTTGCTTGCTTTACCTATGATTTTGTTGTATTATACTAAATAGTAATTTTCTTAATTACGAATAAAGTTTATATATTTTAGGAGGAATAGTTTTGCGTAAAAAACTGTTACAGATTTGCACCCTTGGTTTGCTGGGGGTTATTGCCCTGACTGGCTGTGGCACTGAAAAGGCTGGCAATACAGGCAAAGACAACGATAGCTTTAAGATTGTGACATCATTTTATCCGATGTATATCGCGACCGTCAATATAACGAAAGGAATAGATGGCGTAGAGGTCGTGAATATGACCAAGCCGCAGACCGGCTGTCTGCACGATTATCAGCTGACACCAGAAGATATGAAAAAGCTTGAAAAGGCAAATGCGTTGGTTGCAAATGGAGCTGGCATGGAGGCCTTTTTGGATAAGGCGGCGAAGCAGCAGAAGGCGATGAAGATCATTGACGCTTCCAATGGAATTGCACTGCTGCAAGATGACGCGGGAGAAGAAAACCCGCATGTCTGGGTGAGCGTTACCGATGCCATTGCTCAAGCAAAAAATATTGCTGAGCAGCTTGGCTTGGCCGATCCAAAACATGCTGAGGCCTATCAAAAAAACGCCAAAGTGTATGTGGCGAAGCTGGAAGAGTTGAAAAAAGAAATGCATGGCGTGATCGATCCTCTGCCAAATAAAAATATTGTGACGTTCCATGAAGCCTTCCCTTACTTTGCCAAGGAGTTCAATTTGCATATTGCAGCCGTTATCGAAAGGGAGCCCGGCAGTCAGCCGACACCGCAGGAAATCGAGCAAACTGTTGAAAAAATAAAACAGCTCAAGGTAAAAGCCCTTTTTGCGGAGCCGCAGTATCCGGCAGATGCCGCGAGAACCATTGCACAGGAAAGCGGGGCCAAGGTGTATAGCCTTGATCCGGTAGTTACGGGTGATGCGAATGAAAGCGCTGCCGATGCATATATTACGGCAATGAAAAAAAATGTGGAAGTATTGCGGGAAGCATTGCAATAATAAAAAATAGGGAATTTCAAGGGAGATTGCTGTTAGGATGACGGCAATCTCTTTTGTTGTTTTTCGAAAAATAACTTGCAAAAAGACAAAATGACAAATATAATTAAGATAAAGGTCAAATGGTCAAGAAAATGAAGGTGAAGTTATGAGCAATATAGCCGATTTGATTGAGGAGTATATTTTGCGGCGGTTGGCGGCGGAAAAAACGCAGCGAATTGAACTGCGGCGGACGGATGTGGCAGATGCAATTTCCTGTGCGCCGTCCCAGATCAGTTATGTGTTGAATACAAGGTTTACGCATGACAAGGGGTTTGTCGTTGAATCCAGGCGGGGCCTGGGCGGATTTATCCGCGTAGCGCAGGTTCCGCTGCAGAATCTTATTTATCAGGATATGCTGGATAAAATTAAGGATGATACGCCCAGCAGTGAGGTTCAGTCGATGATCCGGTATCTGTTGCAGCATCAGTTGGTACAAAACCGCGAGGCTGCACTTGTCATGCAGGTTGTGACTTTTGCTTATGATAAGTTGCCAGCTGAGGAACGCACCCAGTTGCTGCGTTCTATTTTGTTAACGTTAGCAAATTTCGCCTGAAAGGATGAATACGATGTTATGTGACGATTGTAAGAAAAATGAAGCTTGTGTTCATATCACGCAGATCAGCACGGCAGGAAAATTGGATAAGAATTTATGCGAAAAATGTGCCGCGCAATATGGCAATCTTGTTTTTGATGCAAACAAGGGATTTTCAGTGAATGATTTTTTAAAGGGGATTTTCAGCAGCGGGCAGACGCGGCCAGAGGCGGAGGAAACCGTCGCGCATCCGGAAATCATCTGCCCGAATTGCGGCATGTCATATAATGATTTTATGCACAGCGGCAAAATCGGCTGCAGCATCTGTTATGAAACTTTTGGCAAACGATTAGAGCCGTTGCTGCGGCGGATTCATGGATCAAGCGTGCACAGTGGCAAGATTCCGCACCGCTCCGGCGGTGAAATCGAAGCGAAACAGCGGATTTTAGTTTTGCGCAAGGAATTGGAAGACCGTGTGGTCAATGAAGAATATGAACAGGCGGCAAAGCTGCGCGATCAGATAAAAGAGCTGGAAAAAAATTTGGCGAAAGACGCAGAGTAGAGAGGGATAAAGCATGTCAAAAGAGGAGTTGTTTACGCAGCCGCAGGTTTCATGGCTCAACGGGGAAGGAGCGGAAGGTGATATTGTTTTGTCCAGCCGCATCCGCTTGGCAAGAAATTTTCGTGACATTCCGTTTCCCAATCGGGCCGATTTGGCACAATTGGCAAAAGTCAAAGAGCTGGTTCAAAGCGTTTTGCCTGATTTGGAAAAGGCTCTTGCTTGTCCGTGCCGCTGCCTCAGTTTGGATGATTTAACTAAATTAGAAAAAAATGTGCTGATTGAAAAGCATTTGATCAGCAGCAATCACATAAAAAATCCAGCGCATCGGATTGCCGTGTTCAGCGAAGATCTTAAGGTCAGCCTCATGGTCAATGAAGAAGATCACCTGCGGTTGCAGTGCATGGTGCCGGGGCTCGACCTTAAGACGCCGTTGACGGTTGCTTTTCAATTGGATGATGTGGTTGAAAGCAAATTGGATATTGCGTTTAATGAGAAAATGGGCTATCTCACTTCCTGCCCGACGAATCTGGGAACAGGTTTAAGGGCGTCTGTTATGTTGCATTTGCCAGGACTGGTGTTTACGCAGCAAATTGGCAAGATCATCAATATTTCGCCACAACTGGGGTTGGCAGTACGGGGCCTTTTTGGCGAAGGAACAGAATTTATCGGCAATATCTTTCAGATATCCAATCAACTGACGCTCGGTTTTACGGAAGCAGAATTAATCGAGAATCTGACCGGTGCAGTCAAGGAAATCATTACCCATGAAAGGGCTGCCCGCAAGGCTCTGATGGCTTATCCTAAGGATAAGGTCGTTGATGATGTATGGCGTTCTTTTGGCATACTGCGTTATGCGCGTTCCATATCGGATCAGGAAGTGCTCTCGCTGTTGAGCAAAGTTCGTTTGGGCATTGATCTGGGCATTATTGAAGATGTCAAGGCGCAGGTATTCAATGAACTCCTGGTGGCCAGTCAGACAAATTATTTGCAGAACTTGCAGGAAAATGAAAATATGTCGCAAAATGAAATAGATAAAAAGCGGGCTGAATTAATTCGCGCCGCATTCGCAAAATCAATAGCGAGGGAGTGATCATATGAACAGCCGATTTACAGGCCGGGCCATCAAAGTTTTGGAATTGGCGCAATACGAAGCCAGGGAGCTGGGACAGAATTATGTGGGCACCGAACATCTGCTTTTAGGTCTGATTCACGAGGGCGAAGGCATAGCCGCAAAAGCATTGCTTTCTTTAGGGATTGATTTACTCGCGGTGCATAATCGCCTCGAGAGTATTTTAGGGCCGGTAGATGAAAGCGAAGAGGATACTTTTTCCTATACCCCCCGGGCTAAACGGGTAATGGAGCTGGCTATAAACGAGGCACAGTCCCTTGGGCATAATTACATCGGAACAGAGCACATTTTACTGGGTTTGCTGCGGGAAAATGAAGGCATCGCTGCTAAAGTGCTGGTTTCTTTAGGGGCGGATCTGGACATTGTCCGTGACACGGTTTTAGATATGCTCGGCGGCGAGCAGTATGATACTGGGGCCGGCAATGAGAGCAGCCAGAATGGGAATCATTCGGCTCGTTCCAATACGCCAACCTTGGACCAATACGGGCGCAATTTAAATGAACTGGCTGTCAAAGACAAACTTGACCCGGTAATCGGCCGTGAAAAAGAGATTGAAAGGGTCATTCAGATTTTAAGCCGCCGCACAAAAAATAATCCGGTGCTCATCGGCGAGCCGGGCGTCGGGAAGACGGCTGTTGCTGAGGGCTTAGCGCAGCGCATTGTCCAGGGAGCGGTGCCGCGTCTCTTAATCGATAAAAAAGTCATATCCCTAACGATGGCTGCCATTGTTGCCGGGGCAAAATACCGCGGCGAATTTGAAGACCGTCTAAAAAATATTATCGAGGAAGTGATGGATTCCGGCGATATCATCTTGTTCATTGATGAGATGCACACGCTCATTGGTGCCGGCGCTTCCGAGGGGTCAATTGATGCTGCCAATATCCTGAAGCCGGCGCTTTCCCGCGGTGAACTTCAAGTGATTGGTGCAACCACGCTGAAGGAGTACAAGAAGTACATCGAAAAGGATTCAGCTTTGGAACGGCGTTTTCAACCGATTATGATTGGTGAACCGAGCCGGGAAGATGCAATCAAGATTTTGATGGGGATTCGCGACAAATATGAAGCTTTCCATCGGGCACAGATTACGGATGAGGCCATTGAGGCAGCTGTGAGATTATCGCACCGCTATATTGCTGACCGCTTTCTGCCGGATAAGGCTATTGATTTGATGGATGAAGCCGCATCGAAGGTTCGTTTGGCGGCCGTTGTCCAACCGGAAAATATCAAGGTGCTGGAAAAGAAACTTGAGCGCTATAAGATGGAAAAAGAAGCGGCGATTACGGCGCAGGAATATGAGGCGGCAGCTAAAATCCGCGATGCGGAGGTCGCTGTTAAGCAGGAGCTTGAGGCGGCGCAAAAGAAGTGGAATCAACAGGAAAACAGCCGCATTGTGGTATCGGCGGATGATATCGCCGATGTCGTGGCCGCTTGGACGAAGATCCCCGTACAGCAGCTGACATCTACAGAATCGGAACGTCTGCTGCATATGGAAGATATACTGCAGCAGCGCGTTATCGGACAGAATGATGCCGTGGCTGTTATGGCAAAAGCGGTTCGCCGTGCCAGGGCCGGGTTGAAAGACGAGAAACGACCGATTGGTTCCTTTATTTTCCTCGGACCTACCGGTGTGGGCAAGACAGAGCTTGCCAGAGCTTTGGCTGAGGCCTTATTTGGTGATGAAAATGCGATGATTCGCTTTGACATGTCGGAATACATGGAAAAGCATACGGTTTCGCGGATGGTTGGAGCGCCACCGGGCTATGTCGGCTATGAGGAAGGTGGACAGCTGACCGATGCCGTGCGTCGCAAGCCTTATGCGGTCATATTGCTTGATGAAATTGAAAAAGCTCATTATGATGTTTTCAATATCTTGCTGCAGGTTTTGGAGGATGGACGCTTGACCGACAGCCAGGGGCGAACCGTTGATTTTAGGAATACGGTCATCATCATGACTTCAAATGCCGGTGCAGAACACCTTAAGCCGGAAGGTCCGGCGGTTGGTTTTGCCGCAGGGCGCCAGAGCAGTCAGAAGGAAGCAGAAAATGCGAAGAAGCATGTTCTGGCAGAAGTGAAAAAATTGTTTAAACCGGAATTTTTGAATCGTGTCGATGGCATGCTGGTATTTAATCCCCTGGTGAAAAAAGATCTGTTGCAGATCGTTGACATCATGCTGGTGGACGTCAGAAAACGGCTAAGTGATATGGGCATGAAACTTGAAGTGAGCATTGCCGCCAAAGAACAGATCGTCGAAGAGGGTTCGGATTTCAAATTCGGAGCGCGGCCGCTTAAGCGGGCGATTCAAAAACTGGTTGAAGATGAAATCGCGGAACGTCTGCTGAAGAAGGAATTTCAGGCAGAGGATACTATTTGCGTGGAATTTGTCGACGGGAAACTGAGTTTTGCTAAGAAAGCCGAGCCGGTGCTCGTATGAGTTTAAAAGAATGGAAGAGAAAGGCTGGATTTCCAGCCTTTTCTTTTGGTGTGATATAGATGAGTCGAAAAGATATAAATAAATTGGCAGCAGCTTCTTGGCACAGCCGATTGGGAAATTTTATTTTGAATTTTATGGTCGCGGTTGTCTGGCTGCTGAAATTCATCGTATGTCTGCCTTGGCGGGCTTTGCGAAAAAGCCGCGGCGGCAATAACCGAAAATAACGGATGGGGAAGTGTTAGCACTTGGCGAAGAAAAAGACGGCATATGTGTGCCAGGAATGCGGTTATGATACGCTGAAATGGCTGGGACGCTGCCCGGGATGCGGGGCATGGAATACCATGGTGGAAGAGGTGATTGCCCCGCAGACGAGTTCTGGGCTTCGCCTGGGACTGTCGACTTCAGCTAAGCCGGAGTCGATCGAAAATGTACTGGTAGAAGATATGCCGCGTTTTTTGACGGGGTCGGGAGAACTCGACCGCGTTTTAGGGGGGGGCGTGATTCCAGGATCGATGGTGCTGATTGTCGGCGATCCGGGGGTGGGCAAGTCCAGCCTTACGTTAAAGGTGTGCGCGGATATTGCCCAAGCGCAGGGAACGGTTCTCTATATAACTGGAGAGGAGAGCACCCGGCAGATTCGCATGCGGGCGGACCGACTGGAGGCCGTAGCGAAGGCACTGCTCGTCTTGAGCGAAACGAATTTGGAGATGATTGAGCAGCAGATTTTGGCGGTCAAGCCGAAATTTGTCGTTGTCGATTCGATTCAGACGATTTTCAACCCGAATGTGCAGAGCGCACCTGGCAGTGTCAGCCAAGTCCGCGAATGCTCGGTCGAACTGTTGCGCATTGCCAAAAGCAATGGGATTGCCATTTTTTTGATCGGGCATGTCACAAAGGACGGAACGCTTGCCGGGCCGCGCGTTCTGGAACATATTGTCGACACAGTGCTTTATTTTGAAGGGGAGAGAAATGCGCAGTTCCGCGTACTCCGCGCGGTGAAAAACCGATTTGGCAGCACCAATGAAATCGGCCTTTTTGAGATGCGTGATATCGGTTTGGTCGATGTTCCGGATGCATCCAAGCTGTTTTTGTCAGATTTGCAGGCGGAATCGGGTAGCATTGTAGTGCCGACGGTTGAAGGCACGCGGCCGCTGCTCGTCGAAGTGCAGGCCCTTGTGGCTCAGACGCCTTATATGCCGCCGCGGCGGACTTCCGATTACGTTGACATTAAGCGGATACAGCTCTTGCTGGCGGTGCTTGAAAAACGGGTTCATCTGAGCATTGGGGCCTGCGATGTCTATGTAAAGGTGGCCGGCGGCATTAAAATTGATGAACCGGCCATTGACTTAGGCCTCAGTGTGGCGCTGGCATCAAGCTTTCGCAACAGCCTGATTTTGCCGCAGACGATTATCTTCGGTGAAGTTGGTTTGGCAGGAGAAGTCCGGGCGGTAAGCCAGGCTGAGGTGCGGATCTACGAGGCGATCAAAATGGGCTTTAAGCATGTGATTTTACCGAAAAAAAATTTGGAACGCTTGCCGAAAAAAATGGCGATTCAATTGCATGGGGTGGACAATGTCAAAGAAGCTTTAAATATTGCGATACAGGGGTGATTTATCGCCTTTTTCATTCCTTTTTCATAAATTTACGATATTTTATTGACAGGGCAAATCGAACGTGATAAAATAATGACTTTTATAAACAGCAAAAACATGTTATAATTGAGATATGTCTTAAACTAAATTTGGGAGGTGTTTCTTTGCTTAACATAGGAGATAAGGTCGTATACCCAATGCATGGCGCCGGTGTTGTTTCGGGAGTGGAACAGTGCGAGGTCATGGGGGAAAATAAGTCATATTACGTTTTAAAAATGCCCTTGGGAAATATGAAGGTGATGATTCCGACAGATAATGTCAGCAGTATTGGTCTGCGCGATGTTATACCACAGGCGGAAGTTGTGAAAGTGAAGATTGTATTGCAAAGTGCGCCAGAACATGTGGCAGGAAGTTGGAACAAACGCTTTAATGTAAATCTTGTAAAAATAAAAACGGGCGATATATGCAATGTCGCAGCTGTTGTGAGAAATTTAATTTTACAAGATCGCTTCAAGAAAATATCGACCGGAGAGCGTCGCTTGCTCGATGTAGCTAAACAGATACTGATCAGCGAATTGGTGTTTGCTTGCGAAAAAGAACCGGCTGATATTGAAGAATGGCTGTATAATCTGCTGGAGAACAATCTGCTGGAAAGCTGATTGTTACGGCAGTTTTGCCGAAAAGCGTTTGCTTAGATAGACAATATTTTATTTACAAAGGAGGCGAAGGTATATTGTTAGACAGAGTACTACGCTTTTTTATTACCGCTTCAATGGCGATTTTTGGGATCGTTTTGATGCAGTTGGCAAATCCCTTGCTGACATTACTGATTAATGCAGAATTTTTAAAGATGGATATGGGGATTTTTGGCATGACAATGACCAACCTTGTATCCATTTTATTCGGCCTGATTATTGGCGGGGCCGTTGGTTTTTTGATTTCACCATATCTGATCAAGAAACTGTTGAAGTTTTCTGTTTGGGTAGAGAGCCAGTTAAACAAGATGCCAATCCACGATGTTATTGCGGGGGCCTGTGGCTTGGCAATTGGACTTATTATTGCGAATTTATTGGGGGCAGCATTTTCTAAAATGCCAATAGTGGGAGACTATATCCCGGTTGTTTTCAGTATTGTATTGGGGTATCTTGGCATTCATATTACAATTAAAAAGCGCAGAGAAATTACCGGCTTGTTTGATTTTATCCCGCGCTTGGTTAAAGAATATGCAAAAAACAAGGAGATTTCTGCTGCCAATGCAGCGGCAGAGGCTCCGCCACCAGCAAAACCGCTGTACAAATTGCTTGATACGAGCGTTATTATCGATGGGCGCATTGCCGATATCTGCAAAAGCGGTTTTATTGAGGGGACGATTCTGATTCCAGTGTTTGTGCTTGAGGAATTGCAGCATATAGCGGATTCATCTGATCTGCTGAAGCGGACGCGCGGACGGCGCGGGCTGGATATCTTAAAGCGGATTCAGACGGAATTCGATATGTTTGTAGAAATTGACAACCGTGATTTTGATGATATCAGCGAAGTCGATTCGAAGTTGATCAAATTAGGTCAGCTTGTCGGCGGCAAAATTATAACCAATGATTATAATCTTAATAAGGTGGCGGATTTGCAGGGTGTTGCCGTACTGAACATCAATGAGCTTTCCAATGCGGTGAAACCAGTCGTAATACCGGGGGAAAGCATGGTGGCAATGGTCGTCAAGGAAGGCAAGGAACAGGGCCAGGGGGTAGCTTATCTCGATGACGGTACGATGATCGTCGTTGAGGGCGGCCGCCGCCATATTAATACGACGATTGAAGTGGTAGTAACTTCTGTCTTACAGACGGCAGCCGGGCGCATGATTTTTGCCAAACCGAAAGTTTGATCGAAATAATTTTAGATTGATTTTTAAAAGCTGCGGATTTCCGCAGCTTTTTTGGCAGATAGAGCTTTTATTTTAAGGCTTATTTGTGTATGATAGAGAAAACAAAAATTCTTTTAAAGGAGTAGGCGTATCATGATAACTGCAATTTTTCCGGCTGCCGGCCAGGGGCGCCGCATGAAGGCAAGTATAAATAAAGTTTTTTTGGAACTTTGCGGCAAACCGATTTTAGTGCATACCTTGTTGGCGTTTTCCCGCTGTCCGGTCATTGATAAATTGATCGTTGTTGTCGGCAAGGAGGAAGTCGCTATGGTCAAAGCTGTCTTAAAAGTCGTTCCGGGGCTCAAGCCGTATGAGGTTGTTGCCGGCGGGGCGGAGCGGCAATACTCCATTTATAACGGACTGGCCTGCGTTTCGCCGGATACGGATATTGTTTTGGTCCATGATGCTGCGCGGCCGTTGGTTTCACAAGCGGTCATTGAAGGCGTTGCTGCCGAGGCCGCACGAAGCGGCGCGGCGATTGCGGCGATTCCGGTTAAAAACACAATCAAAGTGGTCGATGAGGCGAATACGGTAGTCAGTACGCCGTCGCGTCATACGCTGTGGGCCGTACAGACACCGCAAGGATTTCGCCGCGATATATTGGTGCAGGCATATCAAAAAGCGCAGCAGGATGAATTCCTGGGAACGGATGATTCCGGCCTGGTCGAACGGCTGGGAATTCCAGTGAAAGTGGTGAAAGGCGATTATCGGAATGTCAAGGTGACTACGCCGGAGGATATTTTTGTCGCTGAAGCGTTTTTGCGGGCGAAAGTTGAGGAAACGGTGAAAACTTTGCCATCGGCTATTTCAGCGGCGATGGCAGAGGTGAAAGATAAATTTTTTAAAAAGAGGTAAACGGATGACTAGATTTGGCATGGGATATGATGTACATAAATTAGTAAAAGATCGCAAACTCATTTTAGGGGGCGTAACCATCGAGCACAGCCTTGGCTTGCTAGGGCATTCAGATGCGGATGTTCTGTTGCATGCGGTAGCGGATGCTCTTTTAGGAGCGGCAGCGCTGGGCGATATCGGCCGGCATTTTCCGGATACCGACCCCGCCTATAAAGGCATTTCAAGCTTGCTGCTTTTAAAGCATGTGGGCGGTCTTTTGGCGCAGAAAAATTATGTGGTCGGTAATATCGATGCGACGATTGTGGCGCAGCAGCCGAAATTGGCACCATATATTCCGCAAATGAACCAAAATATAGCGGATGCTCTGCAAATAGAGCTGGAACAGGTCAATGTCAAGGCGACCACGGAGGAAAGACTCGGCTTTACGGGATCGGAAACGGGGATGTCAGCCTATGCGGTTGCAGGACTCGAAGCGAAATAATAATTGTCGCGGCCGGCAATTTCTGTTAAAATAAACGGTATATGATATTTTGGAGGGAATAAGATGTCAGAACAAATCAGGGTTCGGTTTGCACCAAGTCCAACCGGGCCGTTTCATATCGGCGGCGCTCGCAGCGCTTTGTTTAACTGGCTGTTAGCCAAAAAATATGCAGATGGGAAGTTCATCCTGCGAATCGAAGACACGGACCGCGTGCGTTCGACCAAAGAATCCGAAGAAAATATTAAGGCTGCTTTGAAATGGCTTGGTATGGACTGGGATGAAGGCATTGACGTTGGCGGTGAATATGGCCCATACCGCCAGACAGAACGCCTGCATCTTTACAAAGACTATACGGACAAGCTGTTAGCCGAAGGCAAAGCGTATTACTGCTATTGTACAGAAGAGGAGATTGAAGCCGAACGCGCTGCGCTCCGCGCCAAAAATGAGATGCCGATCTACCAGGGGCATTGCCGCAATTTATCCGCTGAGCAGAAAGCACAGTATGAAGCGGACGGTCGCAAGCCGGTCATTCGCTTTCATACACCGGAAAACCAACAAGTGCGGTTCAAGGATTTGGTTCGCGGCGACATGTGTTTTGATTCCAATGGAATCGGCGATTTCGTCATTGTCAAAGCGGATGGCATGCCGGTTTATAATTATGCAGTAGTACTCGATGATGCACTGATGAAGATCAGCCATGTCATCCGTGCCGAAGAACATTTATCGAACACGCCGCGGCAGGTAGTCCTTTATGAAGCACTGGCGCTTCCCGTGCCAACTTTTGGGCATATTTCGCTGATCCTGGGTAAGGATCATGCGAAGATGAGCAAACGGCATGGAGCGACTTCAGTCGATCAGTACCGCCGTTTGGGTTATCTGCCGGAAGCCATTGTCAATTTTCTGGCGCTTTTGGGCTGGGCACCGCAGGATGAAAAGGAAATTTTCTCTAAGGAAGAGCTGATTGAAGCCTTCTCGATGGATCATGTGGCCAAAAATCCGGCCGTCTTTGAAATCGACAAGCTGAACTGGATCAATGCCCATTACATGAAGCAGGCCAAACCGGAACAAATCACATTGCTGGCCATTCCTCACTTAGTGGAAAAAGGCTATATCACTGGCTGCCTTGATGAGGTGGAAATGAAGAATCTCGTGCGCTTTGTTGCGGTCATTCAGGATCAGCTCAGTTATGCGGCGCAGGTTGTTGATTTTGCCGATATCTACTTTAAGGATGATGTCGTCATTGCAGAACCGGAAGCCAGGGAAACTTTGCTCGATGAAACCGCGCCGGCTGTGATTTCGATGTTTAAAGAAAACCTCAATGCCTTAGAAACAGTCGATGCGGCAAGTGTGCAGCCTATTTTCAAGGCAATTACCAAGGGCTTGAAGGTTAAGGGGCAAAAAGTGTATATGCCATTGCGCGTAGCGATAACCGGGCAGATGCATGGACCGGATTTGGCCCGCATCATTGAAGTTTTAGGCCGTGACCGAGTGATCGGTCGGATCGATGCGACAATGCATGCGGTAAAATAAAATTAGACGATAAATGCTGAGAATGAGAAAGTAGGCGCAGTTTTATTCCCCAGAGAGGCCGTGGTGCTGTGAGCGGCTGGGTAAAGTTGCGTTGAAGTGCACTCAGGAGCTATCATGCTGAATTTGTAGGCGTGATCGTAGACAGGCGTTAACTGTATTGAGTGAGATGAGCGATCATCTAAACAGAGTGGAACCACGGGCCTGCGTCTCTGCATAGAGATGTGGGCTCTTTCTGTCCGCTGAAGGGAGCGTTATGGTGAAATTTATATCTCGATTAAAAAAAGACATTCGCGTGGTGTTTGAACGAGATCCGGCTGCCAGAAGTGTCTGGGAAGTCATTTTGTGCTATCAAGGCTTGCATGCGATCTGGATGCATCGCATTTCGCATGCTCTGTATAAACGCGGCTGGATACTTGTACCGCGAGTAATTTCCAACATTTGCCGATTTTTGACGGGAATTGAAATTCATCCGGGGGCAACGATTGGCGAGGGGCTGTTTATTGATCATGGAACTGGCATTGTCATCGGTGAAACCGCTGAAGTGGGGAAAAATGTTACCTTATACCAAGGGGTTACCTTGGGCGGAACCGGCAAGGAAAAAGGAAAGCGCCATCCGACCATCGGCAATAATGTCGTGGTTGCATCGGGCGCTAAGGTCCTGGGATCTTTTACGGTTGGCGATCATGCCAAAATTGGCGCCGGATCCGTCGTCCTGAAAGAGGTTCCGGCCTATGCCACAGTTGTCGGCATCCCGGGTAAGGTTGTTTTGATGCGGGGTGAAAAGGTAAAGCAAGCCGAAGGTTTCCTGCGAAAAAGGCCGATTGAGTTTGATGCTGAGCTCAAGGAGCTGGAAGAAGAAAAGGATGTAGATTTAGCGCATGATAACCTGCCGGATCCAGATTCGGAAATGATCATGTGTTTGTTGAAGAATATGCAGCGCTTGGAAGAGAAGATCGATAAATTAGAAAAGGAGTTGGCAGATAAAAATGCTAAAAGTTTATAATACGCTGACAAAGCAAAAGGAAGAATTTAAACCGCTGGAAAAGGGAAAGGTCGGCATCTATGTATGCGGCGTGACGCCTTATAATCATCCCCATATTGGCAATGCCCGACCGTTTGTGACCTGGGATGTCATCAAACGCTTTTTCCGCAAAACCGGTTATGCGGTAAAGCATGTGCAGAATTTTACGGATGTCGATGATAAGATCATCCGCACAGCCAAAGAGCAAGGGGTTGAGTGGAGCGATATCGCGAAAAAGTACATCGATGCTTACTTTGCGGTGATGGATAAGCTTCATGTCGAAAGAGCCGACATTTATCCAAAGGTATCGGAACATATCGAAGATATCCTCAAGATGATAGAAATTTTGGTAGAGAAAGCCTATGCTTATCCGGTGGATGGCGATGTATATTTTCGGGTGGAAAAATTTGCCGGCTATGGCAAGCTCAGTGGCCGTAAACTTGAAGATATGCAGGCCGGAGCGCGCATCGAAGTCGATGAACGCAAACAGCATCCGATGGATTTTGCGCTTTGGAAGGCAGCAAAACCAGGGGAACCGTATTGGGAAAGCCCATGGGGCAACGGCCGGCCTGGCTGGCATATAGAATGCTCGGCAATGTCTCTGAAATACCTCGGCGAAACCTTTGATTTTCATGGGGGCGGTAGCGACCTGATCTTTCCACACCATGAAAATGAAATTGCCCAATCACAAGCCTGTTGCTCCAATGCGTCTGGTTTTGCGCACTACTGGTTGCACAACGGCTTCATCACGATTAATCAGGAAAAGATGAGTAAGTCTTTAAATAACTTCTTTACGGTTGCCGACATATTAAAGGAATATCCGGCAGAGGTGCTGCGCTTTTTCATTGTGGCAACCCATTATCGCAGTCCGCTTGATTTCAGCGATGACCGCTTGAAAGAAGCGGTGACGAGCCTCGGGCGATTGCAAAACGCCTTAAATAATGCTGTGCAGCTGACTGGAAGGGAAACGGGCGCAGGCAATTCGGCGGCGGCTCTGGCTGCAACGGCGCTACAGGCGAAAGCTGCTTTTTATGAGGCAATGGAAGATGATTTCAATACGGCCTTGGCACTGAGCCATATGTTCAGCCTGTCGAAAGAAATCAACAGTTATTATCATGCGGTGACTACGGCGCAGATCGCTTTTGATGCGGCTGATTTTGCTGTTGTCCGGGCTGTCTATGAAGATATGGCAGAAATTTTGGGGATTTTACAGGATTCCCCAGCGAAAGAAAATGGCATGGATGATAAATCCATCGATGGTTTGATGCAGCTGATCATTGAACTTCGCCAACAGGCCAGGACGAACAAAGATTGGGCGGCGGCCGATAAAATTCGCGACAGCCTCAAAGACCTTGGCATTACGCTGGAAGATTCACCTACTGGTGTCAGGTGGAAGCGCTGATGAAATTCGATCATTTTAAATTTCTGGTAGAAAGCATGTTTTCGCCGAATGAGGCAGGCAAGGTACAGCAGCGTTATGCGTCTGTGGATGTAAAAGCCCTGAATCCGTTGGTGCTTGCCTATATCGGTGATGCGTATTTTCACTTGTTCGTGCGCGGCAAGCTGCTGGCGTATGAACAAAATAAGGTACAGATTTTGCACCAGTTTGGCGCCCAAATCGTTTCTGCCGTCTGGCAGGCCAGGGCATATCATGGCATAGAAGCTATGCTCAGCGAAGAGGAAAAGGCGGTTTTTCGGCGCGGACGCAATGCCAAAAGTCATGCACCGCGCAGCGCCAGTGTAGCTGAATACCATATGAGTACGGGGTTTGAAGCCCTTTTTGGGATGCTGTATCTGATGGAAAACTATGAACGGCTGCAAGAATTGGCAGAGGCATCCTTTGCCATCATTTCTGAAGCGATGATGCAGCATGTGGAAGCAAAAAAGTGAGGGAGCCGAAGATGAAAGTAAAATTAATGGAGTATACAAAAAATCCGGAGCGCGTTGTGGCTATGGCGGCAAGGCTTTGCTATTCGCCAGTTGGGGCGGAGGAGCTTTCGGAAAAAATGACCGATGAACAGGTGGAAAAACTGGTCAAAAAAATTGTCAATCTCGGGCATGTATCGACGGTGGAACATGTATCTTTTACCTTTGCTATTGAAGGCATTTCGCGCGTTTTGACACATCAGCTTGTCCGCCATCGCATCGCCTCTTATTCGCAGCAGTCACAGCGATACGTCAGCGAACATGACTTTGAATACATTTTGCCGCCGACCATTGCGGAAAATCCGCAGGCAAAAGAAAAATTTACGGTACTGATGCAGCAGATTCGATCGACGTATGATGAACTGGCCGCGATGGCAATCCCTAAGGAAGATGCCCGTTATGTCCTAGCAAATGCGACGGAAACTAAAATCGTGGCGACATTTAATGTGCGGTCTTTACAGCATTTTTTGGAACTTCGCTGCTGCAACCGTGCCCAATGGGAGATTCGGGCGATGGCCAATTTGATGCTGGCCGAGGTCAAAAAAGTGGCACCGCTGTTGTTTAAAAATGCGGGTGCTTCCTGTGTGCAAACGGGCCGCTGTCCGGAAGGCACAATGACCTGCGGCAAATTCGATGAAATGATAAAGTTGCGCGAAATTTAAAAAAGACTGGTTCGAGGAAAGGATCCCATATGGAAAAGAACAAAAAAAGAGAAAAATTTGTCCCTGCGCCGGAAAAAAGGCGCGATGATTTTTATAAGAAAAAACGGCCGCAAGAGACCCGACAGCAGCCCTTGGCAGACGAAAAGCCGGCAGAGTTGCCGCCGGATGTTGTCATCGGCCGCAATGCCGTGACGGAGGCTTTAAAAAGCGGCCGTTCGATCAATAAAATTTTGATTGCCAAAGGCGAGCGCCAGGGATCAATAAAAGAAGTGATTGCCCTGGCGAAAGAAGCCGGAATCATGCTGCAGGAGGCGGAATACCGAAAGCTTGATGAAATTACCGGCGGGCTGCGCCACCAAGGTGTGCTTGCCTATGCGGCGCCGGTTGATTACGTTGAACTCGATGATATTTTAAAAATTGCCGAAGAAAAAGGCGAACCGCCGTTTATTATCCTGCTGGATGAACTCGAAGATCCCCATAATTTGGGGGCTATTTTGCGGACGGCGGATGCGGTAGGCGTTCATGGCGTACTGATTCCCAAACGCCGCAGCTGCCCACTGTCGGCCACTGTGGCGAAAACATCAGCCGGAGCCGTAGAGTATGTGCCTGTTGCTCGAATTGGCAACGTGGCGCAGACGATAAAGCTGTTAAAAGAGAAAAACATGTGGGTGGTCGGTGCCGATATGGACGGCGACAAAGAATACTATGAAGCGGATCTCACGGGGGCGCTTGTCCTGGTCGTTGGCAGTGAAGGCAAGGGAATCAGCCGTTTAGCAAAGGAACAGTGTGATTTTTGGTGCGAATTCCTATGTGCGGGCGCATTAATTCACTCAATGCCTCAGTGGCCAGTTCGATTCTCTTGTATGAATCCTTAAAACAAAGGCGTACGGCTAAAAAATAAGCCGATAAAATTAGTATAGGGGCAGGGGCAAATGAAAAGACAAAAGCGGGAGCACTTTATCATTGATGGCTATAATGTAATCAATGCCTGGCCGGAGCTTATTGCGATGCGTGATAATTTGGCTTATGCTCGGGATCGTCTTATCCATATTTTGGCGGAATATGGCGCTTATGAGGGCTATGATGTCACCATTGTTTTTGATGCCCTTTTTACAGAAAATGAACAAACCTACGAAAAAATAAATGATCATTTGTACATTATCTATACCGACGAGGGAGAAACCGCCGACAGTTATATCGAAAAACTGGCGTATACTTTGGTTCGTGAAGGCAAGGAGGTGCATGTCGTAACTTCTGACGGCGCCGAACAAAGTTTGATTTTAGGGGCGGGAGCCTACAGGATGCCTTCGCTGGAACTGTTGAAAGCTGTGCGAAAAGCCAAAAAAATAATTCGCGAAGAATATACCGGGGAATATCTACTGCCAATGAACCGACGTGAGCTGGGCGGCCGGATCGATGGAGAAACGGCTGCAAAACTCGATAAGCTGCGAAAAAAGAATATGTGAAGCAAGGGATTTACTGGCCTGTCAGCTTGACGTGAGCGGCTCGCTAAGGGATAATTTCCTTGAACAGAAACGATATATTTGAACGTCAACAGACGTTTTCTTTTTTATTTGACTTGGGGGAGACGGTGCGATGAGTGCTGATATGCAAAATGAAGAGTTAGTCAATGATTTGGTAAATTTGACGGATGAAGAAGTCATTGCGGAGATTAAAGAAAGTCCCAATACCATTGCACTCGATTATATGATTAATAAGTACCGTAATTTTGTTCGAGCCAAAGCGCGTTCTTATTTTTTGATCGGTGCAGATCGAGAGGATATCATTCAAGAGGGCATGATTGGTCTGTACAAGGCGATTCGTGATTTTCGCAACGATAAGCTGTCATCTTTTCGCGCTTTTGCCGAATTATGTGTGACAAGGCAGATTATCACGGCCATCAAGACCGCTACACGCCAAAAGCATATACCACTGAATTCTTATGTTTCACTGAATAAGCCGATTTACGATGAAGATTCAGACCGCACTCTGCTGGACGTGCTGTCGGGATCGAAGATATCGGATCCGGAAGAGCTTGTCATCAGCCGTGAGGAATTCATGGATATTGAGGCTAAAATGGAACAGATTTTGAGTGATTTGGAGTGGAAAGTCCTCATGTCGTATCTTGACGGCAAGTCTTATCAGGAAATCGCCGTGGATCTGGATCGACATGTGAAGTCCATTGACAATGCCTTGCAGCGCGTTAAGCGCAAACTTGAGAAGTACATGGAAAACAGGGGTGAGGATATGGATGTCAGCAGCGTATATAATGGCCTGAGTTCCATAAACAAGCGGTTGCACGGCCTGGGCGACGGTTTGAACCTGCACGATTAAAAGTAGAACTTCATAGTAACGATGCTTGCCGGCTTTATGATAAGCCGGCAATTTTTGTGAGTAAAATTTTGTGATAATATTTACAAAATTTCCACAAATTGCAGGGGATCTACCTGTTTATGCCGAAGAATAAAAGCAATAAATGGTGAAAGTTAGGCCAATTGTTGAGGGGGACTTAAGATGACGAATTCTTCAAAAAATGTAATTGCAATAGTCTGTGGCGGGGGCCCGGCGCCGGGTATAAACAGCGTTATCAGCGCTGTGACCTTGGAAGGTCATCGGCATGGCTGGGAAGTTCTAGGCATTTATGATGGCTTTTCGCATCTGGCAAAAGGTGAGAAGAAATATAAAAAACTGACATATGATGATGTGAGCCGCATCCATTTGACTGGCGGCTGCATCCTGCAAATGTCGCGCTTCAATCCGACCAAAAATGAGGCGGATTTGAAATGCGTGGTAGATACGCTGACGGCCCTTGGCGTGACGCATCTGGTTACCATCGGCGGCGATGATACGGCCTATAGTTCGGCTAAGGTTTCCGAATGTGCCAAAGCTTGTGGCCGGACGATCAATGTGGTGCATGTTCCCAAGACGATAGACAATGATCTGCCGCTGCCGGAAGGCGTGCCGACTTTTGGCTTTGAAACAGCCAGAGCCATGGGAACAATGGAAATAGAAAATCTAATGGAAGATGCCCGGACGACCAACAACCGCTGGTATTTTGCGATTGCCATGGGACGCACCGCAGGTCATTTGGCTTTGGGCATGGGGCGGTCGGCGGGGGCAATGATCACCATCATACCAGAAGAATTTCAAAAGCCGCAGGTTCGCCTGCAGGAAATTGTTGATCTGATTGTCGGCTCGATTGTAAAACGTTATCTGAGCGGCCGCAACTATGGCGTGGCGGTTATTGCCGAAGGCGTTATGGAAAAAATTGTTGCTGAAGATTTTGCCCTTTTAGGTGAAGTTTGCTTGGATGAGCACGGCCATATCCGCTATTCCGAGTTGGATTTTGGCGAAATATTAAAAACGGCAGTGCTCGCGGCGGTGAAGAAAATTGGAATTAAAATTTCGGTTGTGGACAAGGAAATCGGCTATGAACTGCGCTGTGCGCCGCCGATCTCCTATGATATCGATTATGCCCGTTCACTGGGCTATGAGGCTGTGCAGTTCCTGCTGGCAGGCGGCACCGGGGCTATGATCACTTTGCAGGGCAACCGGGCACTGCCGCTTTATTTTGCGGATATCAACGATCCAGTAACGGGCAAGACACAGGTGCGGGTCGTCAATATTGAATCGGTCAACTATAAAATTGCCCGCGGCTTTATGGTTCGTTTGGAAAAGGAAGATTTGCAGGATTCTGGCATTGCCAATGCATACAAGATGAACGTAGAAGAATTTTCAAACCGGTATTCCTACCTGTTTGAAAACGTAAAAGATACCGCCGCCATAGTCTGATTTTGAAGGGGAAACAGGGCCGGATGGCCGCAAAAAGACGGTTTGAGCGTGTGGAATCCGGCATTGTTTCGAAAATAAAATGATGAATATCTAAAAAACTTTTAAAATATGCTTTACAAACCTTTTGAGGTATGATATCATTATTTCTTGTCAGCCGGGTGCTACTGAAGCAGCGGTTGCGTTGATATCGCGGGATGGAGCAGTTGGTAGCTCGTCGGGCTCATAACCCGAAGGTCAGAGGTTCGAGTCCTCTTCCCGCAACCAATTCGTAGTGAGTGCTGATGTAGCTCAGTTGGTAGAGCGTATCCTTGGTAAGGATAAGGTCTCCGGTTCGATCCCGGACATTAGCTCCATAATACGGCGGCGTAGCTCAGTTGGCTAGAGCATGCGGTTCATACCCGCAGTGTCCGGAGTTCGAATCTCTGCGCCGCCACCACCATAATAAATGAACCCCTGAAAACGGGGTTTTTATTTATGTAAGCTACAGCGAAGATGTCGCCAGTAGACGTTGGTTGTAATTTGAGCAAACGGATTCAATTAGTTCTAAACGAATTGTTGACAGTGGGTTTCAATTATGATAAATTATATTAGTGACATTACGAATGTAGTATATTTATAGGTAAGGGGTGCATAAAATGCGCAATGCGGTTACATTGGCCTGCACAGAATGCAAACAACGCAATTATCAGACCAATAAGAACAAGAAAAATGACCCGGATAGATTAGAACTCAATAAATACTGCAAATTCTGCAAAAAGCATACTTTGCACAAAGAAACGAAATAATAATTCGTTTCGAGTTTAGAGGATAATCATAGGGGTATAGCTCAATTGGTAGAGTAGTGGTCTCCAAAACCATTGGTTGTGGGTTCAAGTCCTACTGCCCCTGCCAAAAAGTTTTTGTTTTATGATGCAGTATTTTACGGGGATGTGAAGTAATTTGGCTGAAGAAGAATCATCGACAGTTCAGAATAGCAATTCAAGTTTTAACCTTAAAAGGTTTTTAGGCGAAGTTAGAGCTGAAATGAAAAAAGTATCCTGGTCGGATAGAAAAGAACTGGTATCTTATACTTGTATCGTTTTTATCGCTGTTATCTTTGTTTGCGCATTGATTTGGGCTTGTGATACGCTCTTTGCAAGATTGCTCGGACTCATTCTAAGATAAGGCGGCTAGGGAGGTGGGGGACGGAGAAAACGTCCCTTGGCGATGGAATCAGAAAAGAAATGGTATGTTATTCATACGTATTCCGGTTACGAAAATAAAGTAAAAGCCAATCTTGAACGGAAAGTTCACTCTATGGGAATGGAAGATGAAATCTTCAATGTTGTTGTTCCGATGGAAGATGAAACCGAAATTAAAGATGGCAAGAAAAAAGTAACCAAGAAAAAAGTTTTCCCTGGATATGCATTGGTGGAAATGATCGTTAACGATCGTTCCTGGTACGTTGTACGCAACACACCGGGCGTTACAGGGTTTGTTGGTTCCGGAACAAAGCCTATACCGCTTACGGATGCTGAAGTAAAACGTATTCTAAAATCCATGGGGATTGAACAAGCCAAACCAATTTTCGATATCGAAGCTGGTCAGGCTGTTCATATTAATTCGGGAGCATTTGAAAATTTTGCTGCCACAGTGACTGAAGTGGATTCTGAAAAGGGCAAGCTTAAAGTGCTTGTTGATATGTTTGGCAGAGAAACTCCAGTTGAACTTGATTTCGATCAGGTTGAAAAAATCTAATTGTATTTTTGTTAAGGAGGTGTAAATAACATGGCTAAGAAAGTTGTTAAACTTGTAAAATTACAGGTTCTCGCTGGTAAAGCTACACCAGCTCCTCCGGTAGGTCCTGCTTTGGGTCAGGCTGGGGTTAACATCATGGCTTTTGTTAAAGATTTTAACGAAAGAACGGCGAAACAGGTCGGTCTGATTATTCCGGTTGAAATTACAGTTTTTGAGGATAGATCTTTTACATTTGTAACGAAGACTCCTCCAGCTGCTGTTCTTTTGAAAAAAGCTGCTGGAATTGAAAAAGCTTCCGGTGAACCTAACAAGACTAAAGTTGCTAAGCTGCCACGCGCTAAAGCAAGAGAAATTGCTGAAAGCAAAATGGAAGACTTAAACGCTGCTGACATTGAAGCTGCTACTCGCATGATCGAGGGCACAGCTCGCAGCATGGGTATTGAAATTGTTGACTAAGTTTTAGTCTGATGATATACTCGTGGGAGGCAATTTTACCGTTATTACCACGAAAGGGGAATTTTTTAAATGGCTAAATTCGGCAAAAAATATCAAGAAGCTGCAAAGCTTGTTGAAGAAAAATTATATGATGCTGTTGAAGCAGTTGAACTTGTGAAGAAGACGGCTACGGCTAAATTTGACGAAACAATTGAAGTTTCTGTTCGATTGGGTGTTGACCCTAAGTATGCTGATCAGCAGGTTCGCGGTGCCGTTGTGTTACCACACGGTACAGGTAAAACCAAACGCGTTTTGGTTTTTGCCAAAGGGGAAAAAGTGAATGAAGCAGAAGCTGCTGGTGCAGATTTTGTTGGTTCTGATGAAATTGTAACAAAGATTCAGGGCGGTTGGTGCGACTTTGACGTTGCAGTAGCAACTCCTGATATGATGGGCACTGTAGGTCGCCTTGGTAAAATCCTTGGACCTAGAGGCTTAATGCCTAACCCGAAATTGGGAACTGTTACAATGGATCTTACCCGTGCAATTAATGAAATTAAAGCAGGTAAAATCGAATACCGTACAGATAAGGCCGGTAACATACACGTGCCAATCGGTAAGGCTTCTTTCGACGCTGCTAAGTTGCTTGAAAACTTGCAGACCTTAATCGATACATTGATCAAAGTAAGACCTGCAGCAGCTAAAGGCCAGTACATGCGCACAGTTACACTCAGCGCAACTATGGGGCCTGGCGTTCAGGTAAATCCGTCCAAAACTTCCGGCAAAACAGAATAATCAATAGCATTGTTATTGGGCTGTAGACAGCAGGTGCGATAAAATTTTATTGCATAAATATTTCCTGCCGAGGTCGGAGTTTTAGCGTGGCTTATGCCTATCGCGGTCTCTGGTCTATAGCCGGAGACCGTTTTTATTTGTTCTATAAATGAGAGGAGGTGTATTTCATGCCTGTAACTTCAGCAAAACAAGCAATTGTTGCTAATCTTAAGGAACAACTCACCAGCGCCAAAGGTGCTGTGTTAGTCAGCTATAAAGGTTTGACAGTTGCCCAAGATACTAAACTTCGTCGCAGCTTACGTGAAGCAGGTGTTTCTTACCATGTTGTAAAAAACACAATGCTTCGCATTGCCGCTAACGAAATTGGTATCGAAGGATTAGAATCACATCTTGAAGGTACAACAGCAATGGCAGTTTCTAGCGAAGATGCCGTTGCTCCAGCAAAAGTAATCAGCGAATTCATCAAAGTAAACAAATTGGATGCTGCGGAAATTCTAACGATTAAAGCTGGTCTGCTGGACGGAAACGTTATCAGCGTCGAAGAAGTCAAAGCACTTGCTGCTTTGCCATCTCGCGAAGTCCTCATCGCCAAGGTTCTTGGCAGCATGCAGGCTCCAATTTCTGGCATGGTCAACGTATTGCAGGGAACAATCCGCAATGCAGTTTATGTGCTTGAAGCCATTCGTCAGCAGAAGGAATCCGCATAAAGCGAATTTGGCTGTCTGAACAAAACAAAAAATAATAAATATAATTTTGGAGGGTTTTTATAATGACTAAAGAAGAAATCATGCAGGCTATTGAGAACATGACGGTTCTCGAATTATCCGAATTAGTAAAAGCTATGGAAGAAAAATTTGGCGTATCCGCAGCTGCTCCTGTAGCTCTGCTGCAGCTGTTGCTGCTGCTGGCGGTGCTGCT
>Ga0183099_1000604_pt1 | contig 24760 bp, 22 predicted proteins | sample Biomet1_FD_127788 | JGI IMG/M metagenome (GOLD analysis project Ga0183099, IMG submission 127788) | Microbial communities from bioreactor (seeded with anoxic lake sediment) at LBNL, California, USA - Biofuel metagenome 1 | ecosystem: Engineered > Bioreactor > Anaerobic > Unclassified ...
CGGGCGTTTTTATGGGAGACACTGTGAAGTCCGAATATACCATTGTCCCGGAAGGCTCATATAAGGTTATCCGTAACTGCTCCGGCTGCGAGCATAAGTCTGCCTTTGTGAATACCGGATGCTTCCGCGTGAACGCCAACGGCAACAAGGTGGACGTGTGGCTCATCTACCAGTGCGAAAAATGCCGTCACACCTATAACCTCACCATTTATGAGCGGGTGAGCCCCGCAGCCATCAGGGCCGAATACGACCGTTTTTTGGCGAACGACGCTTCCCTTGCACTGCAATACGGCACAGACAAGGGCTTGTTTGGCCGCAATAAAGCACAGATCGATCTGGAGAGTATGGGTTACACCGTCGAGCCAGGACCGCAGGAGGCAACGGACGGAAAATTTGTGATCCATAACTCCTACGGATTGCGCATCCGAACGGAAAAAGCCGCGGCGGAGGCTTTGCAGCTTTCCCGCAGCGCCGTACGTCGGCTCGTTGCCGAGGGGAAGCTCACCGCGCCCGGCAGCTATCTTGCCTGGGAAACCGAGTTCTCTGTGGCTTCAGATCAGCAACTTTAGACCCCACAGCAGCGCTACGCCCGGCAGACCTAGTACCGCGGATACGCCGCAGGTTACCCAGTTAAGACCGAGGTTCTGACCCATCAGGGAGAATAGAGCGTTGGTTATCAGCAGTGCTGTAAGTCCCATCACGGCGTTGGCAGCGAAGCGCACCGCCCGCCTGACCGGCCGGCGGACGATATCCAGCAGCACTGTGATAAGCACAAGGCCCGTCAGAACGAGCAGCGCTTTGAGTACATAATCGGGCATGTCCGTAACCTCGCCGTTTTGAAGTTTCCAATATATTTTATTTGCTTCTACAGTGATTTAGACATATACTATGCAGACAGATAGAGAACTTGTCCGGACTTAAGCGGGGGCTGTGCCCTCGCTTGATTTTTTATAGGGATTCGGCTATACTATATAAAATAGGCTATTTATGAAAATGGAACCATATCTTGTAAATTGTGAGGAATCTTAGCGCATGGCGAAACGCACAGTAGAAACTTACGGAAATGAAAGCATCAGCCAGCTAAAAGGGGCGGACAGAGTTCGTAAACGCCCGGCTGTGATTTTTGGCTCTGACGGGCTGGAAGGCTGCGAGCACTCGGCTTTTGAAATATTGTCCAACTCCATCGACGAGGCCCGGGAGGGACATGGAAACCTAATTACGGTCACCCGATATGAAGACCAGTCCATCGAGGTCGAAGATTTCGGACGCGGTTGCCCGGTGGACTGGAATGCCTCTGAACAGCGCTACAACTGGGAGCTGGTATACTGTGAATTATATGCCGGCGGCAAATACAAAAATGACGAGGGCGAGAGTTACGAGTATTCTCTGGGCTTGAACGGCCTCGGCGCCTGCGCCACGCAGTACTCCTCTGAATACATGGACGTGACCGTATGGCGAGACGACTTCCGCTACGACCTGCACTTTGAAAAGGGCGAGATCGCCGGCGAGATGAAAAAAAGACAGGCCGACCGGAAAAAGACCGGCACTACCCACCGCTGGAAGCCGGACCTAGCGGTGTTCACGGACATTGACATCCCGGAGGAGTGGTACCGCGAGACCCTACGACGCCAGGCCGTTGTGAACGCGGGCGTCACCTTTCGCCTGCGTGTCCAGCATGGCCGGAACTTCGAAACCTCGGATTTTGTCTATGAAAACGGAATTCTGGACTATATCACGGAGCTGGCCGGAGAAGAGCCGCTCACAACGCCGGTCTATTTTGACACCGAGCGCCGAGGTCGTGACCGGGAGGATAAGCCGGAATATAAAGTCAAACTCTCCGCCTCCTTCTGCTTTTCCAACAGAGTTCAGGCAGTGGAGTATTATCATAACTCTTCCTGGCTGGAGCATGGCGGCGCGCCGGACAAGGCGACCCGGGTAGGCTTTGTGTATGCCGTGGACACATACATAAAGAAAATCGGCAAATATCAGAAGAACGAATCGAAAATATCATTTCAGGATATACAGGACTGCCTGATTTTGGTAACAAACTGTTTTTCCACGCAGACTTCCTACGAAAACCAGACTAAAAAAGCCATCAACAACCGGTTTATCCAGGAAGCGATGACCGATTTTTTCAAGGAGAAACTAGAAGTCTGGTGCATTGAGCACAAGACCGAGGCAGACCGCATGGCCGAGCAGGTGCTCATCAACAAGCGCAGCCGCGAGCAGGCCGAGAGGGCACGACTCAACATCAAAAAGAAGCTTACCGGCGCCATGGACATCACCTCCCGTGTACAGAAGTTCGTGGACTGCCGTTCCCGCGATCCTGAAAGGCGGGAAATCTATATTGTGGAGGGAGATTCCGCCCTGGGCTCCTGCAAGCAGGGGCGCGATGCGGAGTTTCAGGGCATTATGCCCGTACGGGGCAAAATTCTCAACTGCCTTAAGGCTGACTATGCCCGCATTTTCAAGAGCGACATCATCACGGACCTCCTGAAGGTGCTGGGCTGCGGGGTGGAGGTCGAAAAGCACGGCAAAGAGCTGAACTCCTTTGACCTTGATAATCTGCGCTGGAACAAAATCATCATCTGCACCGATGCGGACGTCGACGGCTACCAGATCCGCACGTTGATTCTCACAATGCTCTGGCGGCTGACACCCACTCTCATCCGAAAGGGCTATGTCTATATCGCCGAATCGCCGCTGTATGAGATCGCGTGCAAAGAAAAGACCTGGTACGCCTATTCCGATAAGGAGAAAACACAGGTTGTGGAGAGCTTTGGAGGCGCCAAATATGCCGTCAGCCGCTCCAAGGGCCTTGGCGAGAACGATCCGGAGATGATGTGGCTTACTACCATGAACCCCGAAACGCGGCGCCTCATACGCGTCATGCCGGAGGACGTCCAGCGTACCGCCTATTATTTTGACCTGCTTCTGGGAGACGACCTGGCCGGCCGCAAAACCCACATTGCCGAGGATGGATATAAATACCTCGACATAGCCGATATTTCATAAAAAGCGGCTCGCCGCAGCAAGGAATTGTTATGCCAAAGAAAAAAGAACCACAGCCGGCGCAGCGAAATTTAAACCCCAGCGTCATGGGACTGCAGGCCGAAGTGATCGACCAGCCCATCACGGAGACGCTGGAAGTCAACTATATGCCTTACGCCATGAGTGTCATCGTCTCGCGCGCGATTCCGGAGATCGACGGCTTTAAGCCAAGCCACCGGAAACTCTTGTATTGCATGTATAAAATGGGGCTGATGACGGGCGCGCGCACAAAATCCGCGAATATTGTTGGACAGACTATGCACTATAATCCCCACGGCGACGCCGCCATTTACGAAACCATGGTGCGCCTTTCCAAGGGAAACGAAGCGCTCCTGACGCCGTTTGTAGATTCCAAGGGGAACTTCGGCAAGGTATATTCCCGCGACATGGCCTATGCCGCAAGCCGCTATACGGAGGCCAAGCTCTCGCCCATCTGCGCGGAGCTGTTCCGGGACATTGATAAGGACACCGTAGATTTCGTACCCAACTACGACAACTCCACCACGGAGCCGACGCTTCTGCCAACCACGTTCCCCAACATTCTTGTCAATGCCAATATGGGCATTGCCGTCGGCATGGCGAGCCAGATCTGCGGCTTTAACCTAGCGGAAGTCTGCGAGACGGCCATCGACCTTTTGCAGGACCCAAGCCACAATATTATGTCAACCTTACCGGCGCCGGATTTTCCGACTGGCGGCGAGATTTTATATAACCAGAGCCAGATGGAGGAGATTTACCGCACCGGCCGCGGGTCTTTCCCTGTGCGCTCCAAATGGCGTTACCTTGAAAAAGAACATATCATAGAGATTTACGAGATTCCCTATACGACCACCGCCGAGGCCATTATCGACAAGTGCAGCGAACTCATCAAAGACGGAAAAATCAAAGAGATTGCCGATATGCGGGACGAGTCGGACCTGGGCGGCCTAAAGCTTGCCATCGATCTCAAGCGCGGCTGCGATCCCGACAAACTCATGGCAAAGCTATTCAAGATAACGCCGCTGCAGGAGAATTTCCCCTGTAACTTCAACATTCTTATCGCCGGTTCACCCCGCGTGATGGGTGTGGAAGAGGTTCTCAGCGAATGGACGGCCTGGCGCACCGAATGCGTAAAGCGCCGGGTATATTTCGACCTGACAAAAAAGAAAGAAAAACTGCACCTGCTGGAAGGCCTGAAGAAAATTCTGCTGGACATCGACCGCGCCATCGCCATCATCCGCAATACCGACGCGGAGGCGGATGTGGTGCCGAACCTGATGATCGGCTTTGGCATTGACGAGACGCAGGCGGAGTTTGTCGCGGAGATCAAGCTGCGCAACATCAACCGCGAGTATATCCTCAAGCGAGTGGAGGAGACCGAGGATCTGGACAAGCAGATCCGGGACCTGGAGGCGACCTTAAACAGCACCCGGCGCCTGCGTGCCATCATCGTCGACGAGCTCAGGCAGGTCATAAAAAAATATCCAAGTCCCCGGCATACGACCATCGTCTATTCTGAAGATGAGCCGAAGTCAGACGGGGAAGATGAGACGGACGACTACCCCGTACATCTGTTCGTTTCCCGCCACGGCTATTTCAAAAAAATCACGCCCCAGTCCCTGCGCATGAATGCGGAGCAAAAGTACAAGGAGGACGACGGCCCAGCCCAGGAATTTGAGACGACGAACCGGGCGGAACTGTTGGTGTTTACCGACCGGCAGCAGGCTTACAAAGTAAAAGCGGCGGATTTCGAGGATTCCAAAGCCAGCGTGCTGGGTGACTTTTTACCTGCAAAGCTGGGTATGGAGGAAGGGGAGACCGTCGTGTCCGTCGTGCTGGCGGGGGATTATGCCGGTACAATTCTGCTGCTTTTTGAAAACGGCAAATGCGCGCGCGTTCCCCTGAGCGCTTATGCCACCAAGACCAACCGCAGGCGCCTGACCGGAGCGTATTCGGACAAGAGCATGTTGGTTACAATCCTTCCGATGGAAGAAGACGGCGAAGTGGCCGTCACCTCAGGAGAGGGGCGGTGTATTGTATTCAGCACGGCGCTTTTGTCTCCCAAAACCAGCCGCATCACCATCGGCGTACAGGTCATGACTGTCAAAAAACACCCCGTCGTGTCCGCCGCGTTCCTTAAGGATACTTCGATCAAGAATATCTCCCGATACCGGGTGCGCAGCGTACCCGCTGCGGGTGCGAGGCTCACCGAGGAGGACCGGGGAGAAAAACAACTGAGCTTTTTGGAGGATTGACATGAAAAGAATCACCCGGCAGGATGTGAAAAATGTTTTCATCATCCTTCTGGGCTGCGCCATCGGCTCGGCGGGCTTTTCCTTTTTCACGTATCCGAACGACATCGTGTCCGGAGGGCTGACGGGCGTTTCCCAGATCATCAACCGGCTCACCGGTCTACCGGTGGGCGGCTTGACCATTGTGATGAATATTCCGTTGTTTTTTATTTCCTGGAAAAAATTCGGGGTTCGATTCATTTTGGGATCCCTGCTGGGGATGCTTGCCTCGAGCGTGTTCATCGATCTGTTCAACAGCTTCAATATCGTTGTCACCACTGATATGCTGCTGGCCGCCGTATACGGCGGCATTGTAAAGGGCTTCGGTTGGGGGCTTGTCTATACCACCGGTGCGACCGGCGGCGGCAGCGACATTGCCGCCCGGTTCCTGCGCCGGAAATACCCCTATATCAACTTCGGCACCTTGTCACTGGGATTGGATGCAATGGTGGTTATCGCGTTTGCTGTTGTATTCAGAAAATATGACAGCGCCATGTATACCATCATCACCATGTTCGTGTCCTCCAAGGTCGTAAACCTTCTGCTCTACGGCGCGATGAACTCCAGCGTATGCTATATCATCACGAACCAATATCAGCAAATCGCCGACGCCGTCAACAAACAGCTGCTGCGCGGCGCTACGCTTCTCAAGGCCCAGGGCGCGTACACCCGTGAAGATCGGTGCGTGGTGCTGTGCGCCATCAAACGCAATCAAATCGCCGAACTGAAAAAAGTCGTAACCGACATCGACGCCCATGCGTTCGTCATCGTCACAGAATCCCATGAGGTGTTCGGCAAAAATTTTTCCGACATTGCAAGACAGGACTGAGGCGGCAGCTTCTGCCGCATTTGAATTAAGGGAGGCTTTTTCATGAGCATTGAAACAGCGATAGTAAATTTGAAAAGAAATCATTTTGATGTTTCCCGTTTTGAAACCGCCCGCGAAGCGGCGGACTATATCGACCGGAAGGTCGATGCCAGAACCGTCGGCATGGGCGGGAGCGTGACCATTGACGAGCTGGGCCTGTATGACAAGCTCAAAACCCACAATACTGTGTATTGGCATATGAAAGAAGAAACGGAAGAGGCCATGCTGGACGGCTGCAATGCGGATGTTTACATAACAAGCGCAAATGCGATTTCGGAAGCCGGTGAGATAATCAATATAGATGGGCGTGGGAACCGGGTTGCTGGGACGCTGATGAAAAAACAAAAAGTTTACATAATAGTCGGAACGAATAAAATTTCCGCCGACTTCCGCGAGGCGATGGACCGGGCGCGCAATGTGGCCGCTCCGCTCAACTGCCGGCGGCTGGAGAAAAAGACACCCTGTGCCGTTGCCGGTAAGTGCTTCGACTGCACTTCCCCGGAACGGATCTGCAACGCATTGGTCGTGTTTTGGCGTAAACCCACGTGGTGCGAGAGCATGGAGGTCGTGATTGTGGACAAGGAGCTGGGATACTGAGCGGCCCGCAAAGCCGTTTTACAGGGGATGCATATGAAAAAAGCGACAGCCGCTGCGTTGATTCTGGCATTAATGCTTGCCATGGCCGGCTGCAGGAATATCTTTGAAAAGGAATACTGCAACGTGGCGGATTATACCGCTGAGGCGGAGACTGCCACAAAGGAGCCGGTGGACGATACTATTTCCAGCTATGCTGCCCTGAAGCGGGGAATTACCGATCTCGTGAGCAAGCATGTGGAGTCGGCCGAACTGAAGTTTCAAAACTACGACGGTTCTGTCGCGCAGGACATCTCTCAGGCCTGCTGGGAGGTCAAATCCTCCACGGCCCTGGGGGCCTTTGCCGTGGACTATATCAGCTATGATACCACCCGCATTTCCAGTGCCTCTCAGGCGGAAATCTTCATCACCTATAAGCGCACCGCCGAGCAGGTTGCGGCGTTGGAGGCGGTGTCGAATCTACGCGCGCTGGTCGGTCGGATCTCCACGGCGCTGGAAAACGGAGAGACCTATCTTGCGGTGGAGCTTAACTCCGCTTATGTAACGTCTGAAGAAGTCAAGGCGTATATCAGCCAGGCCTATTATGACGATGCGCAGGCAGTCCCTTTTCTGCCTTCGGCAGAAGTAAATATTTTTCCGGATTCCGGAGTGGACCGCATTGTGGAGATCACTTTCGACTACGGCCAGACGACCGAGGAACTAGCCGGAATTCGGCAGAAACTGTCCGATGCCTGTGCAAAATTGACGGCGGATCTCTTCCCTGAGGAAGAGACTTCGACGACGGACAACCCGCAGGGGACTGAATCTCCGTCCCCGACGGCGACTCCCCAGGAAGCCAGGCAGGCGGATACGGCCTATACCTTGGCGCAGCGGCTGAAAAACGCCTGCGTCTGCGACAAGACAGCGGGCGCAACTGCTTATGATGCACTGGTGAAGGGAGAAGCCTCTTCAGAGGGCGTCGCCATGGCTTATGAAGCGCTTTGCCAGACTGTCGGAATCGAATGTCAAGTGGTAAGCGGAAGTTTGGACGACAGCGCGCATTTCTGGAATATCGTCACGGTGGACGGTATATCCGCCCACGTGGACGTGTCCCGCTGGAGCGGGGGGACTCAGGCGGTGTTTCTTATGACCGACGGCGCGATGCGGTCATCCTACAGCTGGGACGCCAGCCAATACCCTGTGTGCGATAAGGATTATGATTACTTCGGTACATCGGCGACTTCCCAGAGCACCGACGGCCCGGAGGCTGTTACGGGAGCCTGAGAATGCCTGAATTTCATGTGGTAAGCGAATATCAGCCCGCCGGCGACCAGCCGGAGGCCATAGATACCCTGGCCAGCGGTCTGGAAATGGGACTGTCGGAGCAGGTGCTGCTGGGGGTGACCGGTTCCGGCAAGACCTATACGATGGCCAAGGTCATCGAGCGGCTGCAGCGGCCCGCACTGGTGCTGGCGCACAACAAAACCTTGGCTGCCCAACTGTGCAGCGAGTTTAAGGAATTTTTCCCGGACAACGCCGTGGAGTTCTTTGTGTCCTACTATGATTACTACCAGCCGGAGGCGTACATCCCGCACACGGACACTTATATCGAAAAGGACTCCAGTATCAACGACGAGATTGACCGCCTACGCCACAGCGCCACGTCCAGCCTCTTTGAACGGCGGGACGTTATTATTGTGTCATCCGTCAGCTGCATCTACGGTCTGGGCGACCCCATCGACTATGCCAACATGGTCATTTCCCTGCGACCGGGGCAAACCAAGAGCGTGGACGAACTGATGCAAAAGCTCGTGGAGATCCGCTATGAGCGAAACGACATCGCTTTCGAGCGCAACAAGTTCCGCGTCCGGGGCGACACGGTGGAGATTTTCCCCGCCTATTCCGCCGATCACGCCGTCCGCGTGGAATTTTTCGGGGATGAGATCGACCGCATTTCCGAAATCAACGTCGTGACCGGTGTGCCAACCTGCCGTCTCAACCACGTCGCCATCTATCCGGCCAGCCATTATGTGACCACCCATGAGAAGATGGAGCGGGCCATCGGTGAAATCCGCAAGGAACTCGACGAGAGGGTGAAATGGTTCACGGATAATGGAAAACTGTTGGAGGCCCAGCGCATCCAGCAGCGAACGGAATATGACATTGAGATGATGCAGGAGCTGGGCTATTGCTCCGGCATTGAAAATTACAGCCGCGTCATCTCCGGACGCGAACCCGGCTCCCCCCCCATGACGCTCCTTGATTACTTTCCGGATGACTTTATCCTTTTTGTGGACGAGAGTCATGTGACCCTGCCTCAGGTGCGGGCCATGTACCGGGGCGACCGGAGCCGGAAGGAGACACTCGTCCAGTACGGCTTCCGCCTGCCGTCGGCCTTTGATAACCGGCCGCTGAAGTTCGACGAATTTAACACGCACATCCGCCAGGCGGTGTATGTGTCCGCCACGCCCGGGGACTATGAGCGCAGCCGCGCCGGTCAGATCGCCGAACAGGTCATCCGGCCCACGGGCCTTTTGGATCCGAAGGTGGAGCTGCGGCCCGTGGAGGGACAGATCGACGACTTGATTGGCCAGATCAACGCCCGCATAACCAAAGGCCAGCGCGTCCTCGTCACAACCCTCACGGTGAAAATGTCCGAGGACCTGACCGCGTACCTGACGAACGTGGGCATCAAATGCCGCTATATGCACCACAACGTCGCGGCTCTGGAACGCATGGAGATCATCCGGGATATGCGTCTGGGCAAGTTTGACGTGCTGGTGGGCATCAACCTGCTGCGTGAGGGCCTGGACCTGCCGGAGGTGTCGCTCGTTGCCATCCTTGACGCGGACAAAGAGGGATTTTTGCGCTCCGAGACGAGCCTTATCCAGACCATCGGCCGCGCTGCCCGCAACGCCGACGGCACGGTCATCATGTACGCCGACAAGATCACTCCCTCCATGCGCGCTGCCATCGATGAGACGGAGCGCCGCCGGGTCAGACAGGCCGCCTACAACGAGGCCCACGGAATCGTTCCCAAGACTATTATCAAGTCTGTGCGCGACCTCATCGAGGTCTCCTCCGGGGCCGAGGAGGCGGAAGCCTACGCCGAAAACGGCCTGAAAATGACCCGTCGGGAACGGGAACAGGAAATCGAAAAGCTGGAAAAAGAGATGAAAAAAGCCGCCAAAATGCTCGAATTCGAGTATGCGGCCGTCATCCGCGACCGGCTTGTAAAACTGCGAGGAGAAAAGTAGGCTACCTATCCGGGAAGCCCTTTGTGTATGGATGAGATAAAAAATGATTTTTCACAGGGCAAGATGTCTTCCAACATCCTGCGGATGGGGATTCCGACCTGCATTGCCCAGATCATTAACCTCTTATATAGTCTTGTGGACCGCATCTACATTGGACACATGACGGAGAATGGGGCGCTGGCGTTGACCGGCCTGGGCATTTGCCTGCCGGTCATCAGTCTGGTAACAGCGTTTACAAACCTGTGCGGGCAGGGCGGTGCGCCGCTGTGCTCCATGGCGCGGGGCAGGGGCGACTTGGACGAAGCGAAGCACATTATGGGCAATTCCATGTCGATGCTGCTGATTTCAGGCGTCGTTGTGCCAACGCTGTGTTTTGCGTTTCTTACGCCGCTTCTCTCCTTTTTCGGTGCATCGGAAGCTACGATGCCCTATGCCAAGAACTATCTCGGAATCTACCTATGCGGTACGGAATTCGTGATGATTGCCTCGGGGATGAATTTTCATATCAACGCCCAGGGCTTTGCTAAGATCGGCATGATTTCCGTAGCCATCGGGGCGGTATTGAATATTATTTTGGATCCTGTGTTTATTTTTGCGCTGGGCATGGGTGTGCAGGGTGCGGCTCTGGCGACCGTGATCTCCCAGGCGGTTTCTGCGGCGTGGGTGCTGCGGTTTCTGACAGGGAAGAAAGCTGCTTTTACGCTGTCGTGGCGGACCATGCGGCTGCAGGGCGATACCACGGGGAGAATTCTGGCACTGGGCGCGGCCAGTTTCTGCTTTGGAGCCACAAACTCTCTTGTGCAGATGGTTACCAATCACACTCTGCAGACCTATGGCGGCGACCTATACATCGGCGTTATGACTGTTGCTGCCTCTCTGCGCGACATTTTTATGATGGTGCAGCGGGGCCTCACCCAGGGCGCCCAGCCGGTACTGAGCTATAATTACGGCGCAAAGCTGTATGGCCGGGTCCGGCAGGGAATCAATTTTATATTCCGGATCATTATGGCGTTCAGCTGCGTGGTGTGCGGATTTGTGATGCTGTGCCCCGCGGTGCTTTTCCATATCTACACATCCGACGCTGCGCTGATCGGAGCGGGCACGCCCATGCTGCGCATCTATATGTGCGGCTTCTGGCTTATGGGCCTGCAATTTGTAGGACAGAATACTTTCACCGCGCTTGGAAAGCCGAAGCAGGCTGTTTTCTTCTCGCTGTTGCGCAAGGTGTTCATGGTGGTGCCAATCACACTGCTGCTGCCGCTGGCTATCGGAACGAAAGGTGTATTCTGGGCCGAACCCATCAGCGATTATCTGGGCGCGACAGCCTGCTATGCTACGATGATGCTGACGGTATACCGGAAATTAGGGAAAACAGGGATAGCCGCCACGGTGGGAAATTCAAAAGGAGGAGGACAAGAACTTTGAAACTGATGGTTCTGGACGGTAACTCCATCGTCAACCGGGCGTTTTACGGCATTCGTATGCTTAACGCTCCCGACGGCACGCCTACAAACGGTGTGTATGGATTTCTCGCCATTCTGCAGCGGCTGCTGGACGAGGAGAAGCCGGACGGCGTATGCGTTGCCTTTGACGTTCACGCCCCCACTTTCCGCCATGAGATGTACGACGGTTACAAGGCCCAGCGCAAGTCCATGCCGGAAGAACTGCAGGTACAGATGCCGCTTCTCAAACAGGTGCTCGATGCTATGGAAATCCGGCACTTCGAGCTGGCGGGCTGGGAGGCGGACGATCTGCTTGGCACGATCGCCAAACGATGCGAGGCAGCCTTGTGGGACTGTCAGCTTGTCACCGGCGACAAGGACGCTTTTCAGCTCATTACCGACACTACCCACGTCAATCACATTAAAACCCGCCTGGGTCAGACCGAGTCCACGGAGTACGACCCGGCCCGTTTCCGCGAGGAATACGGTTTTGAGCCCGCGCGCATGGTGGACTTGAAAGCCCTCATGGGCGACGCCTCGGACAATATTCCCGGCGTACCCGGCATCGGCGAAAAGACGGCGATGGACCTTCTGCATCGTTTCGGCAGTCTCGACGGGGTCTACGCAAACCTCAATGACCCGTCCGTAAAGGAAAGCCAACGCAAAAAGCTGAACGAGGGCGAAAAAAGTGCGCGGCTTTCTTACACACTGGCGACGATCACACCGGAGGCGCCGCTGGAATTTGTTCCGGAAGAAACCTTGTGGAACCTGCACGGCACCGACGCGCTGTACGAGCTGCTTAAGCGTCTGAGTTTCGGCCGGTTCATCGAAAAGTGGAATCTTGTGCCGGGCACCGACGCGCCCGCGGAACCTGCGGCGTATGCAGAGGCCTCCTATACCGCTGCGGAGGCGCTCGAAGCCGTCCGGACGGCAGGCTGCGTCGCCATACTGCCTGCGGACGGTCTGGACGCCGTTTCCGTGTGCGATGGAAAACATGTTTTTACTCTTCGCTGGGCTGAGGACGGGGACGCCTATAACAGCTTTCTGCGGGAACTGTTCTCGGAAAAAATCCAAAAGATATCCCATAACGTCAAGGATCTGATGGATCTGCTGCTGGCGGAGGGCCTCGGTACGGATGGGTTTGTTTTCGATACTGCTTTAGCGGGGTATCTGCTCGATTCCACAGCCGCGGATTATGCGCCGGAAAAGCTGGCGCGCAAATATCTGGGACGGGAAGACGCGGGTGTGGGCGCGGTGTATTCCCTGTGGCCCATATTGGACGAAAAACTCACGAAAGACGGTATGCATAGCCTGTTGTACAACATTGAGCTGCCGCTTTGCCGGGTGCTGGCGGACATGGAGCGGCAGGGCTTCTTGGTCGACAAGAAGGCACTGTACGATTTCGGTGAGAGTTTAACCGGGGAAATCGACACGCTGCAGAAGGACATCTGGGCGCTGGCGGGCGGTGAGTTCAACATAAATTCCCCCAAACAGTTGGGCGAGGTGCTGTTCGAGCGGCTTATGTTGCCGGCCATCAAAAAGACCAAGACCGGCTGGAGCACGAACGCAGATGTCCTCGAGAAGCTGCGCGGAAAGCACCCTATCGTGCAGAAAATTATGGATTACCGAGAATTGGCAAAACTTAAAAGCACATATGCCGACGGACTGCTGAAAGTCATCGGCCCGGACGGGCGCATCCATACCAGCTTCCAGATGACGGTCACGGCCACCGGACGGCTGTCCTCCACTGAGCCGAATCTGCAGAACATCCCCATTCGCCGGCAGTCCGGTGCCGGCATCCGCCGCATGTTCGTGGCCGGGCCGGGAAATGTTTTGGTGGACGCGGACTACTCCCAGATCGAGCTGCGGCTGCTGGCCCATATCTCCAGCGACGAGACCATGTGCGGCGCGTTTCTGGCCGGGGAGGACATCCACCGGGTCACCGCAAGCCAGGTGTTCAACGTACCGCTCGGGCAGGTCACGCCGCTCATGCGCTCCCGAGCCAAAGCCGTCAACTTCGGCATCGTGTATGGAATCTCCGCCTTTTCTCTTTCCCAGGATATCGGCGTATTCCAAAACGAGGCGAAGGCGTACATTGACACCTATCTCGAAAAATACCACGGTGTGCGGACGTATATGGAGCATATTATAGCCCAAGCGAAACTGGACGGTTACGTATCCACTCTGTTCGGGCGGAGACGGTATCTGCCGGAGCTGAAAAGCTCCAACTTTAACCTTCGCTCCTTCGGTGAGCGGGTCGCCCGGAACATGCCCATCCAGGGTACCGCGGCGGACGTGATGAAAATTGCCATGATACGGGTGTATGACCGGCTCAAACGGGAACTCCCCGAGGCGAAGATGCTGCTGCAGGTGCACGACGAGCTCATCGTAGAGTGCCCGGAGGCGCTGGGGGAGCGGGTCGCCGCTGTTTTGAAGGAAGAAATGGAGGGCGCGGTGCACATCAGCGTGCTGCTGGCTGCCGATGCGGGCATGGGGAGAAGCTGGGCCGATGCGCATTGAAACGGCAAAGCTGGAACATCTCCAGCGCCTAGCGGCCATTGAACGGCAGTGCTTTTCCGACCCGTGGCCGGAGCAGATTATCGTGCGGATGCTGGACCAATTTACGGTTTGCATTGACGGGGATGCGCTGGCGGGGTATATTGTGCTGAGCTCCGTGCTGGATGAGGGCAGCATCGACAATGTTGCCGTTGCGCCGGAATTCCGCCGGCAGGGCGTCGCGGATTTACTCTTATCCGACGCGGAGTCGAGGGGCAGAGCGATGCGTCTCGCATCTCTCACGCTGGAGGTGCGCGCCGGAAACGAACCGGCCATCCGGCTGTATGAAAAGCACGGCTTTGCCAAGGTCGGCCGGCGGAAGAGTTATTATGAAAAGCCCAGAGAGGATGCCATCCTCATGACGCTTCTTTTATCAGATACGGCCCGATGAGGGCACTGAAACATAGAAAAAGGATAGAGATTTATGTTGATTTTGTCTATTGAATCCAGCTGCGACGAGACTGCCGTGGCGCTGGTGGAAGACGGCAGAAAAGTTTTAACCGACCAGATTTTTTCGCAGGCTGATCTGCATGCCATCTACGGCGGCGTAGTGCCGGAGATCGCAGCCAGAAGCCATCTGGAGGTCATCTCCCGGCTGGCAGAGCGTGCGCTGCAGGTCGCGGGCGTAACGCGCGCGGATATTGACGCCGTAGCCGTCACCTACGCTCCCGGCCTGATCGGGGCCGTATTGGTGGGCGTGAACTTCGCCAAGTCCGCTGCTATGGCTTTGGGTGTTCCGCTGATCCCAGTGCACCACGTCCGCGGCCACATCGCCGCGAATTACCTGGCCTATCCGGAACTGACGCCGCCGTTTCTGTGCCTTGCCATCTCCGGCGGCAACACGATGCTGGTGGACGTGCGAGACTACTGCAGCATGCACATTCTGGGCCAGACGCGCGACGACGCGGCCGGCGAGTGCTTCGATAAATCCGCCCGCGTGATGGGCCTTCCCTATCCCGGCGGCAAGCCCATCGACGAGCTCTCCAAGCGGGGCGACGACCACAAATATGAGCTGCCCCGGCCTTATGTCGGCCAAAATCCATACGATATGAGCTTTTCCGGTCTTAAGACGTCCGTTATTAACATTGCTCACCACTGCGAGCAGACAGGCGAGGAACTGGATAAGGCAGGCCTTGCCGCGAGCCTGTGTCGGGCGGTGTCGGAGTCCCTGGTGGGCCGCACGATGACGGCGGAAAAGGAGTTGGGATATAAAAAACTCGCCGTGGCAGGCGGCGTCGCGGCTAACTCCCGCATCCGCGGCGACTTCCAGAAAGCGGCGCAGAAAGCGGGATATGAACTTTTTATTCCGCCGCTTCGGCTGTGCGGCGACAACGCCGCTATGATCGGCGCGCAGGGTTATTACGAATTTCTGGAAGGGCATACGGCGGATTCCGGTTTGAATGCCTATGCGACGATGGGGTTGTAATATGGTTGCTATAACAAATTCTGAAGTGGAAACGGAAGAAGTCGGCGAGCACTTCGGAACGCAGATCCCCGACGGGAGCGTGGTTGCTTTGTACGGCGAGCTGGGCAGCGGCAAGACTGCTTTTGTGCGCGGCATGGCGCGGGGCATGGGCATTGACTGCCTTGTAAACAGCCCGACGTTCACCATTGTAAACGAGTATCTGGGCAAGCGGAATCTGTTTCATTTCGATATGTACCGCTTGGGCGGTGCGGACGAGTTGTACGATATCGGCTGGGAGGATTATCTGGGCCGGCGCGGCGTGTGCGCCGTGGAGTGGAGTGAAAATGTTTCCGGCGCCTTTGAGGGGGACGAGTACGCTGTCCGATTTGAAAAGCTGGGAGACAGCTCCCGGCGCATCACCATCGAAGGGGGAAATCAATCATGCTGACACTGGCGCTGGAATCTTCGGCAAAGGCCGCCTCGGCGGCGCTTTTTGAGGATGGAAAATTTTTAGGACAAACTATCCAGACGGATGGACTGACGCACAGCCGGACGTTGATGCCCATGGCGGAGTTCTTGCTCAAAAACACGGAACACACGGTGAAGGATCTGGGACTTGTCGCCGTGGCCCACGGACCGGGCTCTTTCACAGGCCTTCGCATCGGCATGGCCGCGGCAAAAGGACTTGCATGGGGGCTACAGATCCCTGCTGTCGGTGTGTCTACCTTGGAAGCTATGGCGTTCGGCGGACCAGACGCAGAGGGCAGTATGCTCTGCTGCGCCATGGATGCCCGGCGGAATCAGGTGTATAACGCGCTGTTTGAGGTACGCGGCGGGAAGCCCGTTCGGCTGTGCCCGGATAGGGCGATATCCGTCGCGGAGCTGGAACCGGAGCTGATCTCCTATAAAAAACCGTGGATTTTACTTGGAGACGGCGCGGAGCTGTGTTATAATACCCTAGATAAAAAAAAGCTGGCTTTCCAGCTGGCGCCCGAACCTCTGCGCATCCAGTCCGCCCGAGGTGTGGGCCTGGCCGCCGTCGGTATCCCGTCCGGAACCGCTGACGACCTTTTGCCTGTATACCTGCGGCTTTCCCAGGCGGAGCGGGAACGTCAGGAACGAATCAAAAAGACAAAGGAGAAAGATCATGAGTAAAGTCTATGTGTTCGACCACCCCCTCATCCAACATAAGCTCTCTATCCTTCGTGACAAGAACACCAGTGTCAAGGAGTTCCGCGAACTCGTCAGTGAGATTGCCCAGCTCATGTGCTACGAGGCCACCCGCGACCTTCCCTTGGAGGAGGTGCAGGTGGAGACGCCCGTTGGCATGGCTACCTGCAAACGCATTGCCGGCAAGAAATTGGCCGTTGTGCCGATTCTCCGTGCCGGTCTCGGCATGGTTGACGGCATGTTTGCCATGATGCCGAATGTCAAGGTCGGACACATCGGGCTGTATCGCGATCCTAAGACCCTGGAACCTGTGAAGTACTACTTCAAGATGCCCCCGGATATTGCAGAGCGGGACGTCATCATTGTGGACCCGATGCTCGCCACCGGCGGCAGCGCTTCCGCCGCGGCCAGGTTTGTGAAGGAAGCCGGCGTGAAGAACATTAAACTCATGTCCATCATCGGCGCGCCGGAGGGCGTGGCTGCCATGCAGAAAGAACACCCGGACGTGGATATTTTCGTTGCCGCGCTGGACGACCATCTTAACGAGAACGGCTACATCGTTCCGGGACTGGGCGACGCGGGCGACCGCATATTCGGCACGAAGTAAACATATACAGAATAAGATAAATCCCCGACCGCGGAAAATCCGCGTCGGGGATTTATTTTTGCTTGGTTAAGCTTGGTTGTTCTTGCTCTCTTTTTTGCCCTCTACGTCTGCAACTGTCGCGGCTTGTACCGCCACAGAGGCCGCCTCATCGAAGGAGATGCCCTTTTTATTGCAATAGTCCTTGAGTGCGTCCCGGATGGCCTCCTCAGCCAGTACGGAACAGTGCATCTTATGGGCGGGGAGTCCGTCCAGCGCCTCCGCCACAGCCTTGTTGGTCAGCGTCATCGCTTCGGCAATGGGTTTTCCCTTGATCAGCTCCGTGGCCATCGAACTGGAGGCGATGGCGCTGCCGCAGCCGAAGGTGTTGAACTTCACGTCTTCAATAATGCCGTTTTGCACCTTGAGGTAGATCTTCATGATGTCGCCGCATACGGGGTTACCGGCTTCACCCACACCATCCGCGTCCTCGATGACGCCCACATTGCGGGGGTGCGTAAAATGATCCATTACTTTTTCACTGTATAACATAGCGCTTTTTTCCCTCCTGTAAATCTCTCCATATCGGAGACATACCGCGCAGGTATTCCACGACCTGTGGGATCTGTTCGAGCATATAGTCAATCTGTTCCGGGGTGTTCCATTCGCAAAGACTCAGGCGCAAAGAGCCGTGGGCAATTTCAGGCGGCCGACCGATGGCCAGCAGCACATGACTGGGGTCCAGAGAAGCGGAAGTGCATGCGGAGCCGGAAGAGGCGCAGATGCCTCGCTGATCCAGCAGAAGCAGAAGCGATTCCCCCTCGATGCCCTCGAAGCAGAGGCTCACATTGCCGGGCAGCCGGTGTGTACGGTCGCCGTTGAGAATGGAATGGGGAATTCGGCTCAAGCCCTCAATCAACCGATCACGGAGAGCACCCACAATCTGCGCGTTTTCATCGAGATGGGCGGTGGCCTCCTGCAGTGCCACTGCCATAGATACGATGCCCGCTACGTTTTCCGTGCCGGCCCGCTTTCCGCGCTCCTGGGCGCCGCCCTCGATGAGGTTCGTCAGGGGGATGCCTTTTCGTGCATACAGCAGGCCAACGCCTTTGGGGCCGTGGAATTTATGCGCGGAGAGACTGAGCATGTCGATGTTCTGCTGCTTTACGTCGATGGGCAGATGGCCTGCCGCCTGCACTGCGTCGGTGTGGAATAAAACGCCTTTTTGGCGGCATACGGAGCCGATTTCGGCAATGGGCTGAATGGAACCGATTTCATTGTTTGCGTACATGATAGTGACAAGGCAGGTGTCCGGGCGAATGGCGGCGGCAACCTCGTCCGCGGAAACGATGCCGTTTTCGTGTACATCCAACAGTGTGACGTCAAAGCCCTGCGCTTGCAGCCTTTTCAGGGTGTTCAACACGGCGTGATGCTCAAACGTCGTGGAGATGATATGCTTTTTCCCTCTTTTTGCGCCGAGCGTGGCGGCGGAGGTAATGGCTTGATTGTCCGCTTCGCTGCCGCCGGAGGTAAAAGTGATCTCGCGGGGCTCGCAGACTAGGCAGCGGGCCACCGTCTCACGCGCCTTCTGCAGGGCCTCGGCAGCCTGCTGTCCCAAAGAATAAAGGCTAGACGGGTTGCCATAACATTCATCCAGATAGGGAAGCATTGCATTCACAGCGGTGCGGCTCATTTTTGTCGTGGCCGCATTGTCCGCATAAACATCCATGGTTTCAACCACCTTTCATAAACCTATCGTTCTGGTATGATGATACCACAATAAACATACTTTGTAAATATGTTTATAGAATATTTTGTAATCGGCCCCGGTTTTCAAAACACGAAGGCCGATTTACATGGTGCTAATTACTCACAGAGTATCAACCCTGAAGAAAATCAGCCAGCGTCACGCTTTCCAGATAGTCGTCCATAATCTGATCCAGCTTTGCCCAAAATGGCAGCGTACGGCAGGAATCCGCGCGGGGGCAAGTATTTTCTGACGTTTCCAGGCAGGTAACAGGCGCCAGCGGGCCGTCGACAGCTTTGAGGATGCTCCCGACGGTGTATTCTTGGGGCGGACGGGACAGCTTATAGCCGCCGCCGCGGCCGCGCAGGGCTGACACAAAACCGTCTCGGCTGAGCGAAGCTAAAATGCCTTCCAGATATTTCTCTGAAATTTCCTGCCGGTTTGCAATGTCCATCAAGACGATATACTCGCCCGTGTCATGCTCGGCAAGATCGATCATGACACGCAGTGCGTAACGGCCTTTGGAGGAAATCAGCATCGGATATCACCTCACAAAATATAAACCCAGTATAACAGAATGTTGGAAAACCTGCAAGAAGGCACGGGGTTTTACTCCCGTGCCTTCTTAAAAGAGGATTCTGTTCAGCTAACTACTCGTCTTGCTCCGTAATAATGGGTGTCATAATAAGTAGCGGAAAGGCTTGTTATGACCACCTTGCCGGCGCTGGAAGAGGCATGAATAAATTGGCCGTTACCCAAGTAGATGGCAGCGTGGCCGATGGCGGTTTTGGAGCCGTTATAGAAGATGATGATATCGCCCGGTTCCAGGTTGCTGCGGCTTACAGCGGTGCCGATGGAATCCTGGGCGGTGGCGGTGCGACAGATGGAGTAACCGCATTGTTTATATACATAGTATACAAAACCGGAGCAGTCGAAGCCGGAAGAGGATGTGCCGCCGTAAACGTATCTGACGCCCAGAAATTTTTTCGCCTCGTTGATGATAGACTGCTGCGAAGTACTCCCGGAGGAACTGCCGGATGCTGCGCCTTTCGTCAGGTAGATGCCGCAGATATAAGCAGAACCGCTGCCGTAAGTGATCTTGTACCAGCTGCCGGAGGCGTCGGTGACCGTCACGGTGGTGCCGGCTGCATAGGAGGTGAGAATAGAATGGGAAGTGCCGGGACCGGAGCGTACATTTACATATTTCGATACCGTGTAAATCATGCCCGACGAGGATGAGGATGAGGACGAACCGGTATGGAGATAGGTCTTATAAACATAGCCCGTTGTGCCGTCGTGATTTACCTGATACCAATTCCCGCTGGTACCGGTCACGGACACCTTGATGCCGCTGTTGAAGGTGCGCAGGATGGAATATGATGTATCCGGGCCGCTGCGAAGTCGAACACAACTGCCAGAAATTGTACCGGTCACAGAGCTGCCAGAGCCGGATGATGAGGGGGCGCCGCCGGACGGTTTGACAATGGAAGAAACGGCTGCAGAAATGGACATATAGTCGCTGTGCACATAACCGGTTTTGCCGTTATAACTGACCCGATACCAACTGCCGGATACGCCTGTGACAGGCATGGCCTTGCCGCTGTTGCAGCTGCCCAAAATAGAGTTGCTGGTGCCAGAGCCGCTACGGACTCGCACACCTGTGCCTTGAATGGTGCCTATTCCGAAACTAGAGGTCGCGTTTTCAGAAAAGTTTATGTAGCTGGTGGACATATAGCCATCGTGGCCCTGATACCAAACTTTGTACCAGCCGTCGGTCTTGCCTGTCACGAGAACCACGGTACCCTTGGCCAAACAGGTGACTACGCTCGAGGAGGCGGATGGCTTGCTGCGCATGTTTAGCGTCGAGGCGGTCACTGTGCCGGCTCCATCCGTATCCGCAAAGGCATAGCCGTTCAGGAATATCATGATGTTCAGCATGATTAGGACAATGGCCACTTTTGTCAGCACCTGAAGGGGATGGTTATGTTTCATAACGCTATCTGTCAGAAAGTGCCCGATCCAGCCACACGGAAGCTACGTCCATTGCCGCGTAAAGACTATTTTTCTCGCTCTTTTTCACCACACGGTCCCGGCTTTTCAGGTCAGGATCGGTGAGCTGCAGCTGGACCGAAACCTTGGTGGCAACATCCATGTCCTTAATCTTTTTTGTGTCCAGGATTTGAAGCATGATGATGTATTTGTCGGCCATGCTGCCAAAATAGATCAGATTGTCTTTCCGGCGAAGAAGATGGCCTTTGTATTTCAACGCTGCTATATTTGTATCTGCCATTGGGTATACACCTCCCTGGTGAATGATACCAAATTGTAACATATTGTTTCCTTGATGTCAATGGGATCCTTGAAAATTGGAAAAATAATACCCCGTCATTGATTGCGCCACAATGAGTTGTGGAATCAAGGGCGGGGTGTAACAATACCCATACTTTAGTTACTTTTTCAGAAAACCAAATGGCAGGATGCCCGTTGCGTCCATGCCGGCCGCTTGAAGAATGAACCATGTGCCTGTGGCCAGCGCGGTGATCAAAAACCAAAGGACGAGATAGGCGCGGGCCAGGTTGCGGCGGTTGTGATTGTGACAGCCGCCGCACGACCAGACGACTTTCAAAATGAAGCCCAGTGCAGGAATGGAGAGCAATATAATGGAACTTATAAAACCTCCGACACTCAAAACAGCGCACGGAGCTTTGGCGGGGTTGACGTTGCTGTAGACAGGTGAGGCCGCGGCCATTGCGGGGCGTACCGGCGCCCGCTCGATTCCGTCAGGGATGCGGCTGCCGCAATTGGGGCAGAAATCCCTGTCGTCCGGCACCAGAGCGCCGCAGGATGGACACGAAATCATGGAAAACCCTCCCTGTCACGCATAGAAGCTGTATCCGGAACCTCCATCTGAAGGAGTGGGCGTTTCCGGAGGTGCTTGGGTAGGCTCCGGCGTGGGCTCCGGCGTAGGTTCTGTTGTGGGCTCCGGCGTAGGAACCGGCGTGGGTTCTGTTGTGGGCTCCGCCGTGGGTGCCGGGGATTCGGACGGTGACGGTGACGGGGATTCGGACGGCGACGGCGACGGCGACGGCGTTTCGGTGTATCCGAACAGGTCGGTGGCATTGCCTACGGTGCAGCTCGGGAAAGACTTATAAGGCAAATCGGCAAGGACTTGTTTCATGACGGTTTTCCAGATCACGGCGGCGGGGTTGGAGTAGAAATACATCTTTTGCGGATTATCGTATCCGGTCCAGACAGCTCCGACGTAGTACATAGAGAAGCCTACAAAATAACGGTCTTTGTCGTCTGAGGTGGTGCCGGTCTTGCCGGCCACGGCAGTGCTGGACAGTCGCGCATCGGTGCCGGTGCCGTAAGCTACGGCATCTTGAAGCATATCGCATATGTTCGCGGCGGTGTTCGCCTTGACGGAGACAATTTGCGTCGTGGGGTTTTCCATAACGACATTGCCTTTGTTGTCGGTGATAAGCGAATAGGTACGGCCATAACTCATGACACCGTTATTGACGAATGCAGAGTAAGCCTGCGCCATTTCACGCGCGGTGACGCCGTAAGACAGCTGGCCCAGGGCAAGTGGCGCATAGGCTACGTCGGTGACGCCGCTGCCGTCGTCCACCACGAGGCTTGTAATGCCGAAATGCTGGGTAAGGTACTCATAGGAGGTGTTAAGCCCCAGTTTATCGAGAATCTGGGCGGCCACGGTGTTTTTGGAGTTTACCAGGGCGTCGTGGATGGTGGTCACGCCCAGATAGGTGTTGCCAGAGTTCCTCGGATACCAGCTGGTACCGGTAAGTTTAATGTTGGGGGAGTCGTTCACAAGCGTTTTTTGGGTGATGATGCCCATGTCTATGGCCGGCCCGTACACGCTCAACGGCTTGAAAGAGGACCCTGGCGGACGGTGGGACTGCGTGGCTCTGTTAAGCGACAGACTCTGGGTCTTTTCTCCGACGCCGCCGGAAAGCGCCACGATGTTGCCGGTGTAGGGATCGATGATGACCATGGCGGACTCCAGCTGCTGGCTGGTGGAACGGTAGGACTTGGGAAGACTGGAGGTATTCTCGTAGACATTATCCACGATGTTCTGGATTTTTGGATTGATACAGGCGTAGATGTTATAACCGCCGCAATACAAAAGGTGCGTTGCGACCTGCTGCGAAACGCCCTTGTTTTTCATCAGGTCGTTGGTCACGTCCCGGATAATGGTGTCCACATAGTAGGAGTAGGTTGCCTGCTGGTTGGAATTGTCGTCGCTGGAGGAGAATACAAGTTCCTCTTTCACAGCCTGCGTGTATTGATCGTGATTGATATAGCCCTGATCGTACATCTCCTTGAGGATGGTCTCCTGACGTGTTTTGTTGCGGTCCTTGGAGATGTAGGGGTCATATAGAGAGGGGTTGTTGGTGATGCCGATGAGACTGGCGCATTGAGCCAAGTCAAGATCCCAAACATCCTTGCCAAAATACTCTTTTGCCGCCGCTTCCACGCCGTAACAGTTCTCACCGAGATAGATCTCGTTAAGATACCAAGTCATGATCTCTTGTTTTGTATAAATCTTTTCAAATTCCAGCGCCCGGAAGATTTCCAACAGCTTTCGCTGGACGGTAACGTCGTCATAATTCGTAAGGTTTTTGATGAGCTGCTGGGTGATGGTGGAACCGCCAAAGTTGTTGGACATGGACACGAACATGTTTACAAAAGCGGCAGAGGTCCGGTACCAGTCCACACCCTTGTGTTCATAAAAACGCTTGTCCTCAATGGAGACAGCCGCGTGTTCCATGTTGACGGGGATGTTATTATAGTCCACCCAGACACGGTTTTCGCCTGAGTAGAGTTTAGTCAATTCCTGCCAGTTGCCGCCGTCATTCTGGTACCAAATGGTGCTGGACAGATCCATGCTCATATCGTCCAGAGAGACGTCCAGATCCGTGGTAAGACAGGTCTTGACATAGATGGCGAAGATGCAGGTAAACAAAAGGCCGGTGGTGATAAATATGAGAAGGACAGTTACAATGACCTTGAACGCGAGACGCAGCGCGCCGCCCACGCCGGCCGCCGTCGTATCTGCCACTGATGCGGCTATACGCCGGGCCTTGCGGGTGCTGCGCTTGTTATACCATGTAAAAAATTTATCCCAAAACTCACGGATCTTGTTCACGGGGTTATTTCCTCCGAGTATAAATATCTAATTTAGGATTATAACACATTTGCGGACGGATGTACTTCTTTTTTTATAAATTAAACCCCGTGGCTCTATGAAATATATGTATTTTGTCTGGATGGCGGGGCATACTGTGAGCGGAGAGGCGGGATTGCGCGTGAAAATGACGGTTAAAATAGTACTTTGTACTTTGCTGGCGGTCGTCGCGGTAGCGTGTGTTTTTGCAACGCTGACCAGTCTCGGTGTGCTGAATGCGCGGGCCGACGGACAGGATGAATATCTGCTGATGGAATATGGGGACTGTATTGGAATCTACTGCCTGCCAAACACCGATACGCCTGCCGCCGTCACGAAAATCCGTGTGGCTACACTCCCGGCCGCAGACCAGAAAGAACTGATCAAAGGCATCGTTGCCTCGGACTGGGACGAACTCGTGGCGCGGCTGGAGGACCTTGGTTCCTAAAGATACGCTTTCCACTTGCAATATTTTGTTGTCCGGGTTACAATACATCTACCATAACGGACGGAGGCTAAGAGCTATTATGGACGATGAGTACGGTTCCAGCTATATTACCCTCGAGGACGATGACGGAAACGAAATCGAGCTGGAACACCTGGACACCATTGAGTTCGAAAATCAGGAGTACATGGTCTTTCTCCCCGCG
>Ga0183099_1000605_pt1 | contig 24712 bp, 43 predicted proteins | sample Biomet1_FD_127788 | JGI IMG/M metagenome (GOLD analysis project Ga0183099, IMG submission 127788) | Microbial communities from bioreactor (seeded with anoxic lake sediment) at LBNL, California, USA - Biofuel metagenome 1 | ecosystem: Engineered > Bioreactor > Anaerobic > Unclassified ...
GATTCCACAGCACAGCCTATATTAGGCGGTGCTTGGCAATCGGCGATAACTAACGACATCCTGACCTACAATTACTGGTTAGCAGTGGCGTTAAAGAAACTGAATATTAGTAGCTTGGTGGATAAAGCCTTTGCGCTAATCAATCCGCCACGGTCTAAACTCGGTATTATACCAGTAACGATCGTGGATGACCAAGATGACTCACTGCAACAAGGGCGATGTGAAAGCTGTACCTTTTGGGGTGGTGGGGACTTAGACGACCGTAAATCCTGTCTTTGTCCTAAATTCCATTATGGATACGGTCCAGTAAAAAACCGGACACCAGATATGGTGGATATAGAAGACGATGTAGGCTGGGGTATGTTATCTGGTCCTAAATTCGGTTGTGTCCATTGGGCAATAGACCCTAAACTATGGGTAATGGGTGAGTGATATGTTATCTATACACACAGGGGATTTAATCCGTGAAACTGTGGATGGTCGTTATGATGTGATCCTCCACTGTTGTAACTGTTTTAATACTTTGGCGAATGGTACCGCTAAAGGTATCGCTAAAACGATTGGTGAATATTGGCCCATCGCTAGATATTTAGACCAAACCACTACACCAGGCGATTTAAATAAACTCGGTACCTTTACACACGGCGTATTGCCTAATGGTACGATACTCTTTAACGTCTATGGTCAATATGGTTATGGCCCCGGTGGACAGCGGGCTGTTGATGTACTGCGAGGTATTTATCGCACTAAAGATGAGCAGCTAGCGTGGGACCGTAATGCATGTCATGTACATTACGAGTCAGTACGTAAAGCATTTACGTTAATCAATGAGATTTATCCATCTCTAAAAATAGGCATGCCTGCATTCGGTGCAGGTTTAGCCTACGGCGATTTAGATATCATCAAATCGATTATTAACGATACATTAACTAACCACGAAGTACACATGGTGCTTTGGGATAAGGAGTAATACTCATGGATTTCATTCCACAGTGGATTGAATATATCAATCGTATTAGCGGCAACCAGTTTGTGGCAGGTGTGATCCTCGCAGCGTTAGTCGGTGGGGTAACTATGGCGCTAAAGCGCACTCCCGTAGAGCTCTATAACTTCATCAAACGACAAGTTACTACCAATGTTACGGTAGATACAGGTAACTATGCCAAACGGGTCGTCTACTACCAGGTCATGGAGTATTTATCCAAACAGGTAACTACCTACGGTACTCGGTCGCTGTCATTCGATACAGATGCCCATGACTGGGATGGGACTTCGGCGTTTATTACCATGGGGTTTGGTAACCATTTATTCTTCTATAAAGGTCGTCCATTGCTGGCTCACCGTAAATCCATCCAAGGGGCAACTACTGCTGAGCGTTTAGAAGAGCTAACTCTGTATAAACTAGGGCGGTCACATAAACTCTTTGATGACTTCCTGACTGACTTACGCCCGACTAAACGTCCGAAAGCCATTTATCATTTTGATAAAGACAATTGGCGTCGTGGTAATGACTTAACTGGACATGGCTTGTCGTCAATTGCACTGGACCCAGAAATAGAACAACTGTTCCGTACTGAGTTTGTGAACTTCCGTGATAAGCGGGACACTCATTTACGTTTAGGGATTGCGCATAAACTCAGTTATGTATTGCATGGTTTACCAGGGTCAGGTAAATCATCATTAATCCGGGCACTGGCATTGGAGTTTGGCTATAATATCTGTTTGCTCAATATCGACGCATTGTCAGATACGTTACTGGCCAAAGCCATTGAGTCAATTCCGCCTAACTCTATCGTCCTGGCAGAAGATTTTGATGCCGCTAAGCAGTTACACCGCAGAGCTAATGCTAACGTCGTAGGTGACCCTACTAAGCCGGAAGATTATACCATCGGTACCCTGAAAGGGCTGTTAAACGCACTGGAAGGGGTCCAGGCGCTTGACCGAGTGATTATGTTCTTTACTACTAATCATCTGGAACAAATCGATCCTGCGTTGATTAGACCGGGTCGTATGGACCATATCCGACAACTACCAAAACCAGGAGCATCAGCTATTCGTCACCATTTTACTCGACTGTATCCGAATATCGATACACACGGTGTGACATGGGGTGAAATCCCTGGCTGTATTATCCATTCGATTAAACAGCAGGCATTAGATGATGCTGCTAAAGCAGCAGAGTTAATCAGCCACTACGTACAAAACCCAGATGATGCAGTGCAAGAACAGATGGGACGTATGCATGAAATCGAAGAGTATAAACGGTTACAGCGAGCGATACACATCACTCACTCTAAACGCCTCACGGATGATGATGGGATAGAAGCCCCCAGCTACTTAATGGAGCGTACATAATTGAAACGATATGATAAATTAATCAACAGTTTACCGTTTATTAATCACGCCGCTAATAAACTGCGTAATCAACTGATTGAACGTGATAAATGGATTACGGCGTTCCATGCTACATTAGACACGCCGCTGTTTCCTGTAGTCGCTGCATTACGTAGCCGGGGCTTTCCTGCCCCGGAGTATATCTCGGCAGATGATGCTAAATGTAGTCCTGGGATTGAGTTTACGCGGTACCACGATGGTGATTACAGCTACGTGTTTATCCCACTAAGTGACACGTGGGATTTGGTAACGTATACTAACGATTGGGATGATGTAACCAATACCTACGATAATTTTAATACTTTATTATCTGTGTTAGAAGATATGCGGTCGGAACTGGAGTAATTATGGATTGGCAGGAGTGGGTCAATGCTGAGTCACTGCCAATGGGCGAGCGACTCGTGTTTGAGGTAACGTGTAGTTATGCCCCAGGAGGTAAAGACTATCAGCTAGGACAAGCCACCATGATTGACAATGGTCGTCAGCAGATAGCTAAAATTGCAGGTCGTTTCCATTGGGATTACACGATACTGCGCTGGGCTATCATTACACACATTTTACCGTATCCGCCAGGGCCTTAGGGTCCTGGTGGTTTTTATTTATGTCAGTCATCGATTGTTTGTATAAAAAGGGGTACTAAATGATTCATTATCCGCTAACTAATTTGATTGAAGACTTTACTGATTGGCTGGCACTTATCGTGCGATTCGTTAATTGCGATGCGGCTAATCAAGATCATAACGAAGAGTTTCAAGCTACTGTAGCCGTGTTAGCAGCTGCGGCCTGCGCGCGTATTAAACACCAGGGATTTCGTTTACAATGGTCCGAGTGGACTAACTCTGATAGCGAGGTAGGTAAACAGTTTACAGTGTATGGCGTTATCTATCAAAATCGCTACTATACAGCGCAGTGTGCCGAAGGACAAACGCTACAGCGACTCATGGGTGGGTACACGCCATCTGGCCGTATCGATGCAGACACTATTACGATCACACAGTTTGACCACCCCGTGGAATTACTGGAATGTTTCGCACCTTGGGTATACACCTCGGAGTTTCACGCTGTCGTAGGTGCCATTAATGAGTTGCTCATAGTCCGTGGATACGAGCCATTATACTGGCGTTTATCACGGGTGGCTGAATCCAGCCAGTGTAAATATCAAATGGCAGTCACTCATTACTTCGGGGCACTGACTACATGGTCTGTATCCGGCGGACACTATTGGTTAACTAACCGGGTATTACAACAGATCAAACATCTACTACAGCATTGTAAGATCATCAGTATGCCAGCTACGTTTAAAATACCCTTTAAATACGGGTGCAGTACTGGTATCTATGCTTTTACCTTTGCCAACGATCATATTAGTTGGTTAAAATCGTCAGCGCTGTGTAGTCAGACGTTGTTGGAGTCCACAGTATTGCCGGTGTGGGCACTTCGGTACATATACGACTATTTAAAGGCTGGATTACCAGTGTGGCTGGAAACTGACGTAGATAGATTTAAATTGGATGCTTTAGCTAACGCTATCGTTATTAATCGTTATACGGAGTAGTACATTTGAGTGCACTTCGGTGCACTTTATTTTTGTCCCTAAGATGCAAAAGAAAACGGATATATATCATTCCACGTATATAAAAGGAGTACGCTATGTCTATTGATATATTTGATTTTGTTAAATTTAATACTGAGGTACCGCAGGATCGTATTGAGGTATTAAAAGGATTGCTGTTAACTGGTAAACCTACCTTCCTGGGATATCTGTATTCTGTCACCGGTGAAAACAACTCCAGTCATTGGTATTTCTATCTAAAAGCAGCCGGTAACCTCGTGCTTAAAGGTTATGAAGTTATTGGTTTTGAAAAGAGACCTGAATGGGAGTTAACTGAATTATCACTGGATTGGGTTAATACCATGATCCGACAGTTGGAACTCGCACTAGATGACCACCCTAGCTACACGTTTGTTTATTCACCTACATTGAATCATATCAATCATGCACTGAAATCATTCGACGAGTTGGCGGTTAAACCTGACGCACTGCCTGCAGTATTAAAAGCCATGCAGTGGCGACCATGGACGTCTGTAAAAGACATCGCACCGTGTCGGAGATTCTTAATCGAAGTTGATTGGCAAGATGGGTCTGATATAGAGTACCATGCTGCGTATACGCGCGTAACTGCGAATAAATCTGTAATCGGTGTCGCAGGTAACTGCTTTCTAAGCGATTATGCTGAGTATATCACACGTTACCGGTTTATCGATTTATTAGTTAACTAGAGTAATATAATGACTAAACATGTTGATGTATTTGTAAAACAGTGGAATGCGGCATATCCAGCGGATTGGCATATCAAATATGTCGAGTCACTCGAACAGTTCATTACACTGTCCAATGGGCTAGCTAATCTACAGGCTAAAGCTGCATATGTCTGGTTTAGTTACGGAGTGGAATCCACACCAGCTCCAGTACCAGTAAAACTCCCTACGGTACGACTGGGACCTACTGGTGAGTGGGATTATCCTGGCATGGGATTCCCTAAAGAGTGGGATAGTTACAGTGGAGAGGCTATCCATAATCTCGTCCAGCGGGAATTAATGCGTCTTAAAATTCCCTATATATGTGTCGATAAATGGGGGTAATTAGACAATACTCACATACACAATATCCAAACATTCACACCGAGGTAATCAATGATCACACATACCAACACATCTACTACGTTAAAAGAATTTCTCGACTCCGAAGATGTCTATCGCACCCGTAGTCGCGTCAAATCGGAACTATTACACGTTTTAAATCGCAATCGCGAAACACCGTATCAAGCAATGGCGTGGCTGTGGGAATATATCCGGCTGGGTGGTACACAGGTAAAGTGTGTAAACCTTTATAAGGATAAAATCACCATCACACTCAAAAACCTCTCAGTAACACTGGACCATGCTAATAAAGTCTGGTTGCATCCATGCACACGCGATACTATCGACACCACGTGGGCTGAATCAATACAACAGTCACTGGCAGTAGATGACTCAGAATTCAAAACAGACTCAGTGTTTACTAAAGAGTTACTGGATTTGATGAAACTATACATCGGTCAAAATACCGCTGTGATTTTACCTACCCACGACGTAGTATGTCATGTTGATGCTACAGTAACTGCGGTTAGTGATATTAACTGGTTCAAGGGATTCTTGGTGCGTGTAGACACACTGGTAAAACAATACCCCTATGGCTTAGTGTGTCAGACAGGTCGAGTCACTGCTAATACCCAATCACTGGTAACTGCTTTAGACGCTCCACCGGCAGAGTATGTGTTCACTGATGGTTTGATTGGATGGGTTATTACGGTAGAAAATCATGTCATACATGTCCGTGACCTGGCACGCAGTCAAGAGATCTCGTCAGTAGTACTACTGCGTCAATCTGCCGTAATAGATCGGGCGTTAGATGCATGTGACATTAGTTAATGTAGCTATATCAAGGAGTAATTCATGCTAAACTTATATTACGTTCCCGCGGACTACCCATTAGATATCCCTAATGTAGTAGAGTTAACTACTCTGACTGATTTGTTTGCTTATACGGACGCACTGCCTACACAGGACACCAACCTAGTGGTTTCCACAGTAATTAATCACCCAGCTGTGGATATTTTGGAACATTACATCAACTACCGTAAACATATCACTACGTTGGTACGCAGTGCATTTACATTTAATCGTATAGTCCGGATGCGTCCAGGTCCTGTAGCATCGCAGCCATTTTTCTCGATGATTCGAATGCTAGCGAATGCTATCTGGGTATATCAAGACGGCCACTGGGTGGAGTTGAAAACCAGTGAATTAGATACGCATCCGGGAGCGTGGTGTGGCACAGCATAAATCAGGGTATGATCCCTATGTGTTCTTCGAGTATCTGGGCGAGCAATTAACCTGTCAACAGATCACCGAGCGCTACGGTATCTCACGACAGATGTTTCGCTATCGCGTCGATGTGAAAAAGATGTCAGTCGCAGAAGCGATCACCACACCATATCGACATGTTAACAGTTTAGAGTATAAAGGTAAACTCTATACCCAACAATCCCTGGCTGAGTATGCAGGGATCGATGTGAAAACATTGAAGTGTCGTTTAGCTGCTGGTTGGCCTATCGATGAAGCAGTGGAGTTACCGGTAGGATTACGTTACGATTTAACTAAGCGAGATTTAAAATGACTATTACTAAGTTTATGATGTCTACTGTAGTGGTCACACTCGTAGTCAGTAGTACTTTAATCACTCTAACATTCCCTACGGTGGAGTATAGTGTATCATGGGTGTTATCTCGAGTACTATTAGGTCTACTAATGTTAACGCTAGGTAGTATACAAGGGTTGTTGATTACCTGTCGTTACCCATTGGGTAATAAACGTCATGCAGCTGGTGTGCTCTGTTATGCCACTGCTATAATGGTAGCTATAGGTCTAATGATATTGGACTTAGGTACCTCGTATGATCCAGCTGCTATGTGGTTAGCTATATTCGCTTCGTGGGTATTAACCGTAGCAGGCATTTATTTAAATATAGATTAAGTGTAAAACTAGTTTGAGTTCGCTATAAGTAACTCACGTTAAACCAGTAGCGAGAGCTACACCCGACTAGCCGGTTCGCTAGGTTCCATAGCCCAGGAGGCTACTATGTTTATTCCAGAACGTCACGAGTTGATCTTAGCTAAAGCTGAGGTAGTCTTTAACTTAATGCCAGTGGCCAACACCGTGGATATGATTGCAGCATGTCGCATCCATCGGCTGACCATGCCCGCCGGTACCCACGGAGCGATTACCAATTGCGGAGCGTTCGCTAAGATCTGGGATGGTTTCCGGCATGGCTGTGAGTTCCCTACTCGTTTTGGACCGAAGTCGAATAAAGCGGATGTCCTTACCAATGTGGAGTGGTGGTTTGTGTTCATCCTCGCATGGAAACACACCAATGCGTTTTCAAGTAATAGTAAATTAAAGACAATGGCATTAAAGTTCTACTTGAACTACATTCGCAATTTACTGACAAACAAAAAACCTATAGTTGGTAGCGAACAAGATGTACTCAAGAAAGTATATCAACTGTATTATAACACAGATCATGTAACACTAGGTGATTCTGCGTTTCGTATGGCTATGAACACTGCACTATCGATGGCGGTCGAAGGTTGGTCTAGTCGATTTAATACCTTTCCGATACCAACTGGTACTCGTCGACTGTTCCCATGTGATCTACCCTACGATATGTATCAAGATATCGTGGATATACATGTCGATCAACGTATTGCATTACCAGATGCTATCGGCATCGCAGTGCATAGCCACCGAGATGCATTAGCTGTTATGTTACAAGAGATGATAGCCGCTAAACCAGAATAACACTAGTTAGTTATAATTAAATGCTAGCTGGCTTCGGTCAGCTAGTCTTTTTTGACTCTTAATGGAGGGAGTCAGATCATGGTAACTGTAGGCTCAGTTTATGGTAAACTCACAGTAAAAGCTCCTGCCAGGCTGATACCCGGTGAATGGATTTGTAGTTGTAGTTGCGGGACACTGCGGTCATATACGGAATATGATATTGAGTTAATCTCACACTGTGGATGTAAACGCACGCGTGATATTAAACATGCTCAAGTGTCTAAACGTTACTTAGTAAACAGTGAGTCATTAACTGCACGTGAAATTGAACTTAAATACGGTGTGAAACATCAAACCTTTTATGCTCGGATTAAAGCAGGCTGGTCCCACGAGCTAGCTGCCACTAAACCTGCAACACCACATAAACCTAAAGTTCATAAACCACCTAAACCTCGACACACGGTGGAGTATAAAGGCGAGCTACTAACACTGCAACAACTATTTCGATATTCTAAAGTCTCCTACAATCTCATGTACTATCGTATACGCACAGGACAGTCAGCAGAGGATGCTATTAAACCAGTACATAGACCTGTTAGAGTTAAGCATCTATTCCAAGGTAGATATCGGACGATGTCAGAGATAGCAGCTATAACCGGCGTTAATTACGGCACATTGACATCTAGATTAGCTGCTGGAGTACCAGTATACATAGCTGCTATACCAGCAATGCGTGTTAAAAAATCGTGAAGAGATAACGGTATGATAAAAATTAATCAACTCTACGGTAAACTAGTAGTCATCGCACCACTGAGCGCTACTCGGTGGATGTGTTATTGTATTTGTGGTAACGAGGTTCCCTGTGAGACTAGTGATCTATTAAATGGTACAGCAGTGGATTGTGGTATCTGTAGTAAATTTATCTGTCCTGAGAACATCGATCGTGGGTTGTTCTTCTATCGTGACCGTGAATGGGGTTATAACGACTTTAAACGTGAGTTTGGGGTATCACCGCAATTACTGCGGATGCGGATATTAGATTACGGCATGACACTGGATGAAGCGTTACATTACGTACCAAAACCTACCAAAACTTATATCTACCAAGGTCAAGTCGATTCGCTCAAAGGGATCTGTCGTACTTTAGGGGTTTGTCAACCGACCGTCTCTAAACGGTTAAAACGTAATCCCGATGTTAATTTAGCTCTAGGTTTACCACCAGGTACTATTACCCGTATAGAAGGATATTAATATGCAACATTTTGTAATCGCCACTGTAACTAAAAAGGTCGGTGAGCTAGTCTCTGATGTTACATATCGCTTGGAACAAGAGTATAAACGACAGTTACAGATCCGCTGGCCTACAGCCACTGCTATCTACGCGTTCCCACCACAGCTCGTAATCCATGGTGAGGATTATATTCTCACTACTTTAGTAGAAGTAACATTACCAGTTATTAATCAATAGTTCAGCTTTAAACCCGAGGGAAAATCCTCAACTACAGCCCAAGGAGGCTATTATGTCTATCTATACCCAAAATGTACTACAAATGGTACGTCAGATTATTACAGATCCAGTGGTATTAAAACAACCTACATATGACCGCGTACATCATCTTTATACCAAGCTATCCAACCATGGCTCTGTAGATTGGGTAGTAAATGGTTGGCTCCAAGCGTTTAAAAATACGACTGTAGAAGTAAATCATTTTCCACCCTCAGAATTAAATGTATTCATAGCGATCGTCTGCTGCTACAATTATCAAATTGCTCTAAAATTAAATGTTGATATTGAGCTGATACTGCAGCAAATAGAAGCAGATTTAACTAGATATACGAGTCGCTCCAATACAGGTAATTATACACCGATTCAGGAAATACGAGGTTTTGTTTATAATACCAAAATGTATGGTATAGGAGGCGATGTATTCACCACGGCTTTTAATACCGTTTATACGATATTGGTAGATAGCGAATATGATCCTGCGGTACCATGGGCATTAGTAAAAGCAGGTTATAAACACCGTGCCAGATATACTCGTAAATTTGTAGAGATGTACTACTCCAATTGTGAATTAAGTATGATCGATGCGTTACGTAAAACAGTAACTGAGTTGAAAGAAGCCAGTATCAATTGGACGGTAGTTTAATCTAAAGAGCCTTCGGGCTCTTTTATTTTTGTCTCTAACTATAATTTTAGTTAACTAAAATAAAAACAGATATATGTTATCGAGTAGACATACGTGTATTTAAGGAGTAATTTATGTTAGATTTATTACGTCGTAAACCAGTAGCTGCCCTGGTCGCTACTATCCAACAGCGTACTACTGTAGCGAATAGTACTCCCGCGTGGATTTACCAGGGTACACCACATACACTCGATGAGTTGTGTGCTAAATCAGTCTGTGCTAAATCCACGATCGTACAGCGCTTAAAACGTGGCTGGGATGTAGAGAAAGCAGTAGAGTTAGATCCACTGGTCACCAGTGACTATATTCGGCGTGGTGTTAAGCGTACTTATCTAGTACATGGGGTATTATTAACTGCCCACCAAATCGAAAAACAGTATGGTATTAATGCAGACACCTGGGCCTATCGTATTAGTCATGGTTGGACCATAGACGAAGCTTTAAGTCTAGAGGCTTATGAAGTTACTCGTAAGTCTACGGATATGCGTCCACAAGCCTGTAAAACGTATCTGTGGGAAGGGGAACAACTAACCCTACGTGAGTTAGCTACCCACACAGAAATCGATAAGGGAACCCTCCTATCACGTTTAAACGCAGGTTGGGATATCGTCGATGCGATGACTATTAAACCACGTCATAAAGGAGTCGCATAATGTCACGTATAGATGCTGTAGTAGCACTAATTATAGCTCGTTATGGCGCGGTACGTGTACACGGTGCGATTGATAATTTTCGTGATGCCTGTACTGGGACCGATAATAAAGTAGTATTATCAGGTATAAACCGTAAACCAATATTAACTTACCTCTACCAGGGTCAGTATTATAACGTCACTCAGTTAGCTGGTTTGGCACAAGTATCGCCTGCTATAATCCGTCGTCGATTGGGACAAGGATTATCAGTAGAGCAGATCGTCGAGATGCCTAACCGTGGTAAACAACTGAATCCTAGTCGCTGTAAATACGAGTGGCCAGAGGGCTCTGGCCGCCGTTATAATTTACGACAATTAGCACACATCGCTAATATCCCCTACGGGACGTTATACTCCAGAGTACAATCTGGTAAATCTATTACGGAGATTATGGAGGGATAAATGACTACACGTCCAGGATTAACACGTAATAATATCCCTACTACGTTATACGAGTATCAAGGTCAGTGGTTATCCTTATTTGAATTAGGTCATCGGTATGGAATCTCTAAACGTACATTAGAGTCCCGTATTAAAGCAGGTCTGACTATTGATGTAGCTATTACCCGTACTGCACATCGAGGACAGGCCATTAAACCGCGTCAGAGACACGTCACGCAATTTGAGTACCCTCGTGGTTCCGGTAGCATTAAAACATTAAAAGAAATCACCACAGAGGCTGGTAAAGCGTATCACACGGTGTACGCTAGACTCCAGCGTGGGTGGACATTAGAGGAGGCTTTGGCATGCCGCTAGTAAATCGTAAATTTGGTCATTTAACAGTAATCCGTACTAAAGATGCGTTCTCGTGTGAGTGTGTGTGCAGCTGCAATAGAAAAGTTACTGTAGCAATTAAGTCACTGCTGGATGAGTCTATCGATCGGTGTCATAAACACCGTACTGTAGCGAAGAAATATACTTATCGTAAAAAGGAATATACTACCTCTGAGATCTCCGATAAATTCGGAGTATCCCGTCAAACCTTTATGCTGCGTATACACCGTGGTTGGTCTATTAAACGTGCCATCGAAACCAGTACACGACGTAAACCCCAGTCCACTCTACCACCACGTATAGTAAAAACCTGGCCATACCAAGGGCGAGAGGTCACCATTAAAGAGCTATGGGAGATATCTAAATCTGGTCTGGGTTTATCTCGACAAGCTATCCGTGCACGTTTAGTAGGCGGGTGGACCATCGATGAGACTCTCACTATCCCATTACAACAGCCTAAACCTGGGACTGTCTCTAAACACGGTAAAGCGATTACCCGTGGTAAACTCTACGAGTACCCTGTAGGATCAGGTAATCACTACACCATGCGTCAATTAGCTAGATTAGCTGGTATCAATATCAACTCAGTGAAAAATCGATTAGTAGATGGTTGGAGTACTGATCGTATAGTTAATACACCTGCATATACTGCCCCTCGACGTGCAGATGTTCACACTTACGAGTACCGTGGACAAACCTACACTATAGCTCAGTTAGGTAAACTCTCAGGTATCGCACTACCGACTATCCGTAGTCGTATCCGTAACAACTGGGATATTGAATCGGTAGTTAATCTACCTGTGTTAACTCAAACTAAGGAGCATTCAGATGATCCCACTACAACTACCTCCCTACGTCAGACGACTATGGGCACAGCAGTTAGTACCCCTGCTTAAAACTAAACCTGGCTATATCGAACGGTTAATTAAATTAAGTTTAACACCACCCACTATTCGCACTACACCAGTACCTCTGCAATGCTACGCTGCTACGAGCCCTCAGCGGCTCGTAGCACGCTTTAATGTGTTATGCAATACGATGTCACAGAAATATCATCCGATCTTCTTAAACGAGCTCCTAGAGGCCTTACAGCGCGCTATAACGGAGTATAATGCGTTACTCGTTAAACCCTGTACAGAGTTAGGTGTATTTTACACGTTATTACCGAATAAACGCTATCGAGCTATCTATGCTCCGCGATTGATAGCTATTCAGTTATCTGGTTTAAATGAAGCTGCCTTTCGATTACAGTATTTGAAAACAGATTGGCGACGACCACCAAATGGAGAGTGTCCAGAGTACCAGGCTTATCTCACAGCTATGCGACACCCGCATCGTGTAGTAGAAGTATTGGGTTCTTATCAAACAGTACTCACTCAATCTGTAACTATGGATTTTGATTTACTTAAGGAGTATGTATGACGATCATCGCTTGGGATGGGCAGTACTTGAGCGCTGACCAGCGGATCAGTTACAATAACACAGATGACCCAGCTGCTAACTATGAGTCAGATCATGGTAACAAACTCATCAAACTCAATAACCCTATATTACTGGATGGGAGCAGGATTACCTGGGCTGGGGTGTGCGGTAGTGTTAGAGTCTCCCGTAATATCGTACGGGTCTTAGATCAGCGCGCACGTAACTCGCCTAATACAGAATTATTAAATATTGTGGGAATATTTGGTAATCAGTTAGATATGCCTAGTGCTAGCGTGCTATTTATCACTACAGCTAATACTGCCGGTATACTGCGATTCAAAGCGGTTAATGGGTTATTTAAACCTAGTGTAGAGTTAGTCACTAAATTACCTGCTGCTATAGGTAGTGGTAAATCAGCTATGGAGCTAGTCCGTGTACTCCAGGTGAAAGACAGTCGACACGTAGCCAGTGTCGCTACACTGGTGGATAAAGCTTGTGGAGGAGAGATCTTCTACGTAGAGGGTAATAGTACTACCCCTGCGTTATACGATCCAGTAGTAGATCGTGAGCAGCTGATATTGATAGCTGCAGGATTTGCTAAACAGTTAGGAGTTAAGTCTCAGTCTACTGCTGCTCACGTAGATGTCTATGGTGATCTAGCTAAGGATATCGCTGATAGTGAGTATTGGGGAGTATAATTAACTAGATTAAGGTAAATTGATTTAGTAGGTTAATCTGGCTGTAAGCCTTGCTGTATAAGGGTTTGGAGGGTATCAGGTTATTTTTAACTGCGTTCTTATTTTATGTAAAGCCCCTACAGGGCTGAATATGTGTATATATACGCAAGTATGAGGTATAGAGGACTAGTATACTACAGGTATACTAGGACATCCTCATTATGCGTATAAGAGGGTATAGCCAGGTAGTACCGTACTACTACCGACTACCACATCAGTAAATAAACAGTAATCCCCCAGTACCTCTAAGGGTACTGGGTAGAGTAACTATGAGTAAATATAGGTTAATTTTAACAGTGGTTTGTTTAATATGAAGGCTTACGCTCTAAGCTCTTTTTGCTCTGTAACAGAGGAGCAGTATACTTAAGTATACTGCGACATCCTTTTATCTCTGGTATAGCTGTATAGACTGAGTAAGGCTATACAGTAATAAACGCTCTAGTAGCTTATGTGTTAATCCAATATCTGTCCAGTATACCTTTAGGGGTATACTGGGTTATATGCTGTTAGGTAAAAGTTCTATACGTTAACTGGTAAAAGTTAACTACTACTAACCCCTATAACTGTATGTGTAAGTAAGGAGTAAATTATGGAAACTCTAAACGATGTGTTAAATTCAGATCAGTTTATGGTTATACGTCGTCGTGCAACGAAAGCGTCATTTATGCAGGCAGTGGAACAAAGCTCGGCGGAGTTAAGTGGTCAGGTAGAGGATTGCTGTGGTGATGTTATCAATGTGATTGTTACTGCATTTATTAATGCAACTAAAGGTATCGATTATGACCCGCCTTTGGCAGTAGAATGGCCGTTACTAGTGGGTATTGGTGCTACACTGTTAGCGTTGCAAGACTATCGAGTGGCTATAGAAGTAACCCGTGGGGATCGTTATGTGGTAACGAGTTTGATTATCACGGATCTAAGTAGAGTAAAACCACTGGATCATGTATGGCACAGTACGTTGAGGAAACCATAGTACTGCGTAAAGCTAATATTGCTAACTAACCGAAAGATATAAAGGAGTAACTATATGCAACTATTCGCTATCTGCCTGTGTGTAGGTTGGGTACTAGGAATCATTTATGTGCTAACGCAAATATCAGATGATAACTTTCTGATTAAAGCGATAGTAGTGTATGTAGGTATGTGTGTACTGACATCAGTCTGTTATCGGTATTCAGCTTACTATGGCTATGCACCAGCGGCGATTTGGTTGGTAATAAGTAGTATACTAGTAGTGACCACATTAGGTAAGCCAGGATGGTTTATATCGTTAGCGGGGGTTATGGGTGGGTTATGGTATTTGATGTTTAAAGCATGGTTAGGATGGCATCCGCTAGTAAGTGGAGTTATGGTATTAGTAGCGATAGTAGTAGTCATGATTATAATAGCGTTTATAATAGCGGATGACATACCTAGTAAACGTAGCTATAGCAGTAGCCAGCCTAGTACTAGTAACTTAACGTTAGCTCAGCTGTACGGGATAGATATCCCTAATGATGAGTTTAAGTACAGCGGTAATAAAGTATATTTACCTAGGACTTTAAGACGAGTATCTGGCACTCGGTGTGATAACCCAGATGAAGAACAAATCCTACATCGACTAGTCCATGATCTACCAAAATACCAACAGATCGATGACTCGTATTTAGAGTTAAATGGAATTAGATATCCGATAGCAAGATTGGATATCGATCTATTACCTAAAGGTACAGTGATCTACGGTGATGAGTCTATCGTAAAATATTATACCGACACGCATGTACGCGGTGTTAAATACCGAAATTAAAAGGAGTAAATATGTCGATACAAACTATTCAACATTTGTTACCTAACTTAACAGCCAGTGCTCGTCAAGAGCTTAGTATCATGTTGACACAGTTATGGGAATATGCTCCACAAGTAGTTCGTTATCGGAAAGGAAAACGGCTAGTGCTTGGGTTTTATTGGTTGCAGTCTGGTGATTTACGATGTATCTCAATTCGCCCGGATGCTGTGCGGGTACAACGCTGGGACCCAGAAACAAATAAATTGTATTATCGTCGTAATACAGGTCAACTTACAGATAAGGTATCTTCGTTACAAGCGGTGCGCTGGGAGTGGTTCCACGATGTCTCTGTAACCGAGTGGTTAGAAAGAACGTTGTCTAGTCAATCACCAGCGATAAATACCTGGAAATCGATCTGTAGTTGCAGTGGTTACAGAGACCCTGCAATACTTAAAACCAGGACGTGGAATAATATAAACTACCATGTGTTAAGTAGTTGGGTAGAAAATGAACTACCTACGCATCTGGCACTGCATTTAGACCAGAATCGATTAGTTAGTTCAATACTTATTGAACGTCAAGATATGACAATCACATCAGCTAAATTGAGCTTGCGCGGTTTGTTTAGTGTAATCAAAGCGCATAAACTATCTGATAAGTAGAATGTGTAGATTAGAGTAGATTATGGCTATCAATTTTCCATTACTAAAAATCCAAACTGTTGGACGTAACGTAGTAAAACGTATACAGTTGGCTTGGATAATGCATTTTAAAACTGGTGATGCTCGTATCGATGCGCTGGCTAAGAGTGCAGTAATACGCATTGAGAATTCTACACCCGATATGTTTATACTCCGAACCGGTATATGGTTATTACGCTGGGGTATCGCGGACACGGATAATACACTGGCTTTCGCTATAAGAGGACATATACAGAATCGATTAACCGAGTGTGAGCCTGCTACACAGCGACTGTTTGAACGTATTGCTAAACACCCCTATCCGTGTCGGTTGTTAGTGAGCCTGCTTTACACTAAACGTATTATCAGTGATCATAAGTTACTATGGATACAGCAAACTGATGCCGAGTGGCTTAAGTTAATCGAGGCGGCTGTAGCCGAACCGTCTAATGTTATCGTAAAACACGAGTTCTAGTCTAATGTATTTATTTTATTAAGTAAAATAAATACAGGTATATGTTATTACACGTAATTATTAATGGAGTAAATATATGAGTTATCCAATTATCGTAGTATGTGCACCAGGCGAGAAAACCAATTTACACGTAAATAACTATTCTGGTAATATCCGTGTTAACCCATGGGCGATGCCGGTATCGCGTTTTGATGGTATTTTGAGGGATTATAGTAGAGACAGATGGTCATGGCTGTACGACGCGACAGGACTGCCGGCATCGTTTGATGTAGTTAAAGCGTATAATGATGCTACTAATCCAAACGCGTTGAGTTTACATCGAAAATACCGACATATGCCAATAGAGGGGACCAATAAACCATCACTGCTAGATTTCGCGAAAGAACAGTATCCTGCCTCTATAGTGACTACTACTCGCATTAGTGCCGATACAATGCCAGACGCAGTCGATACATATATTTTAACAGATCTTACAGGTACTGAATTAATAGATGTGGTGGTATATCAAGTTAAAAATAGTGTATTTGATCGTAGCGATGCCCAGTTAGCACAGTTAACTAATTTCTTGCTGAATAAACAAGGGACTGAATTTACCGCTGGCACAGTAGATACAGTGGATTGGGCTGCCATCGATCGTATCATGTTAGATGATTTACTGCCATGGGCATTAAAAGATCAGTCAAGTTCCCGTCGGCATCCGTTTTTTAATGAACAGACATACTCTCGACGTGAGATGCGATTGTCTTATGATTTTGATGGCGATCAAGTACTAAAATCACCAGACTCGTTAGAGACGATAAAGGTTAATATCATCAACGGTGAATATGGTCGATTAAGAGTCATTAAACCAGATGGGCAGTTATTAGGTAATGGTAATAACTGCGATGTAATTATAGGCGCTTATATTCGAGAGTATCTGCAATCATTGCCAGCTGATACATATATCCGTGTTTATAAATCGGCCGAGTAATATATTTCATACAGTAAGAGTGAGTGCCCTTACTGTAAAAAAGAAATTGACTATGATTTATTTAGTGAGAGATAATTATGAATTTAATAGAGGTTCGAGATGAACTAGGTATTCGGTCTGGCACCGCTGCGATACAACGAGCCGATTGGGACCGTGTGTGTAAATGGTTAGCGGTGTTTCGTGCAGTATGTAAATACGAAGCGAATGGGGTGTCTGGTTTAATCGCTGCTGCATGTCAGATGTATGAATTAGGTGTAAGAGATGTGTCGGTAGTCACTAATGCGCAATTAGCGAGTTATTTAGAAAGACCTACTGTACATGTCTGGTTTCACCTTGGTAATATGCCAATACAGTTAGCAGACTGGCATGCAATGCCACCATTGGCCAGAGACAAACTCTGTGCACATACACCATTCCGACATCCGATGTTAGACGATATAGTCGCTAAATTAAAGGAGTGTATTAAATGATGCCTCCGGAAACTATCTTAGGTGTAGATGTACACGGAACAACCATCTTCGAAATGTTAGCACAAAAGCATGAGCAATTCATGGCATCACTGTATGATAAATGGGCTAATACACATACAGTAGTTTACACACCACTTAAACGTAAACGAGGGTATGGACAGCGTAGACGTATTGTAGTAGTTATCAAAAACCGCAACCGCTGGGCATATCAAAAAGAACTTAAGGAGTAATTTATGCTATTGCAATATTGTATCGAGACACATCTCTCTAAACACAGCCAGTCCAATGTCAAAATGTATGCCGATTTCTACATATCATGTGGTTTGTGTTTCAATGGCTGTGTAGTAGACGATAATTATATCGTCTTTGAGTTTACAGGTAATCGCGATGGACATTTGCGTCCTGCTATCGTAGTCACGACTGGTGATCGCATTACATTGGGTAGCGTGTTCTATACTTACGAAACTAAAATCGTACAGACTGCGACGTTAGGTCGTATGATGGAATATGTATTGCGTGACATGGCTGCCCGTGATGATCTACCATGGATCACCGAGATTTTATCACGTGCACCTGTACCACATTTCGAAAACTGGCGCATTGCTTTATCTGAAGTACGTACTCGGGCATGCCACTGGCTGCTTTAACTATCGTTTAATAAAAGGATCTCTAAGATGAAAGAACAATTACGCACTGCTGCTGCTCTGATCAACTTCGCGGTTAACTCTACCGTTTATCTACGTACTGGTCGTGGTATGGATGACAACTTTAATGTGTACATCGATGCAGTGCGATTGCACAGCCAGGTGCATATCGATCGTCAGATTAAGTTAGACTATAGCTACAAAGGCGATCGACATATAGCGACTGGGATGCTACGCCGTGGTGAGTCGGATACATTGCAGGTCCACCTGCCACTGGCAGATGTGGAGCGTCTACATGAGTTCTATGGTGCCCACGTACGGGAGATCATAGGCCACGATTTCATCTTCGGTAAAACTCCTAATACAGTTATTGCAGTGCGATAATAAGCACATTACATAAGGATATTCTCAATGGAAAATAGCTCAATGCCTGTAGTAGATTTGACCACGCACCTGGGATTATGTAACCATGCTTATCGAGTTAGTAGTGGGCACGATATCCATTTACCGGATAATTGGATACAACCAGATTGGATAGATGCTACACGGAAATTGTGTAGTCTAATGACTGCATTAGATTGGCCTGACCGAGATATTTATCTCTACACCGTGGAAGGTAATCCATTAATGGTCAATGGCGAACCAACTGATATATACGCGTATTACGCCGCGATGTATTTGTTATTGGATTGGTACTCGCGTACCCGTAAGAAAATTAATGTCAGTAAATTTATGCAGATCGTGGCGCGGCGTAACCAGAATAAATCCTGGGTTACACTGCATCAAATCCGAGAATTATTACGCGTTGATGCCGTATTAACCGAAGAATTATGTGGAGTATTAAATGCAAACTATCACACTGATTGATAAACTGTCTGCGACAGTATTATCCGATATACATTTAGTATTTTCACCTAGTCAAATACTCAAGCGACTACCAGTAAGTAAATATTGGAGTAGTCGAGTCCATCGCGTAAAAACCAAACGTGGTAAACGCACATATCGCTATATCGAAGTGTGGTCAGATACAACCCCAGACTATTATTAATGGAGTAAACTAAAATGGCTAAACGTATTTGTGCTCGTACACTGTTCTTAGGTTTTGATGCAGTAACAGCTCGTGCATTTTTGGATCGTATACGCCTGCCACGCAATAAAGCCAGTCAGGACCAAATCGTCACTACCCATGAGTATAATAATGATTTAAACTACTATCACAATGCCGACAGTGGCATCTGGGTAGATGTTCAGGGTAATGTAGTGCCTGTGTCTAACATCCCTTACGCACCATCTGCATCAACCTACGATTACCGTTTAGTGCCTGGTAATTTTTGTGATCATTATAGCTTCCAAGATTGGTTGGATATGCGGGGGTATGTAGCAGGTTATCACCAGTCATCTGATTTACCTGATGATAAAGTAGGGTACTATACACTCTCTGGTGGTCAAGTGGTTGACGTTGTACGGTACGACATGATTCAAAGTAGACACCAGCTACATCAGTATCTACAATTAACCGTCACTGTCGCAGAGTCCACACCACTCTACGGTTTTGATGGCGACATATTGTCTACGGGTAAACTCAGCGATATTTGCCTAGACGCATCTATTACTAAATCCAACCCAGCACTGCTGGCCTGGGCGTTAAAAGACCGTGAATTGCCACTACCTACTGACTCCAGTAAGGATGACACGCCAGATCATCGACATCATCGTCAGCAAATCTGGACCCCTGATACCGATACTGAATATTTGACTTGGTTGAAATCTCGGACGCCGGAACAGCTGGCGGAATCCGTATTAGCGTCGATGTTAAAAGATGTTAATATAGTGCTGTCTTCTGGCCAGGTGGTAGATGCCGATAACTGGGGTTTTCGCGGTAGTGAAGCCACTAAGATAGACTCTAGTAGATTGCGACATGGTAACTATATTTTAGAGTTACTGAAGTCATTACCAGGTGATACCATGTGGACACTGCTGGATGCGGTAGAAGCTGAGTGATAAGTCATAAATGAACTTAGAGCTGGTCGAGCGACCAGCTCTAACTAAAGGAGTAGTTTAATGGATATCGAAACCTACATACACAACATCCCTAAAACGTATGATAGTCTGCATGAGGCACTGTATGCTGCACTGGATACAGTGACCACTGGGCAGGCCGCGTATTGGTTAGGTAGTGCTAACGCCAGACTGTCTTCCTTACAAATTGCGGCATTGCCTGCGATTACCAGAGCGTACATTACTGCTATCGCCCCACGATTAGCACGGTACTTTGACGCGGGTCGTATTTTAGATCTGGCTAAGTACCATGACTTGACGATGGATTTCTCTGAGGAAGGGTATATCGATTTCAACTTTGATAACCAGTTCTCAATTACCGCAAAAGTTATTAAACCGATATTGGATAATCGTCACCAATATCAGACCCGGTATACTACTGGTAAACCGTTCAGTAAAATTACTACCTGTAATGCACTAGTACATCGTGATCTAGTCAAATCTGTAATTCAAGAATTCTGGCTGGATGCGTTAGCGGCTAACGATGGGTGGAGTCACACCAAGTCTGATCAATATGTAGGTTTAAGTTACGTAGTGCCGTACGGTGATTTTGACATCGAATGGCAACTAACGTTTAATCGTGAAAACTACACTATTTGGACGGGCCTTTGATGCTACCGCAATACGATCCTCGCTATTGGATCTTTGGTGCGATGAACTGTAAAGTTCTGCACCATCTGGATAAATTGACTACTGCTATCACGGTAGACCAGTGCCCTGAGTTACACTTACGGCTGTCTACAGGACAGCCTAAACACATCTTTAACGCATTGTTAGCTCTAGAGGTACAAACGCCTTACCTACACACGCTAAACGCAGTAGAATGCGAGGCACTGCGTTTAGCGGTGGCTGCTTATAAGGAAGGGTTAGGTAGACCTGAATTACATCGGGAGTACTTGGATAAATTAGCTCTATTTGAGGGATTATCGTGAGTGATACATTGAATACAGTAGATCAATTATGTAGTCAATTGGCATGTGAGTTAACCTCGATTGCTACTGCAACTCCTAATTTGAAAAGTGAGCTGGTGGCGGTTAATATCACTAAACGGTTACAGGAGTTCCAAACCGAGCACCGCTGTTTTAAAGAGTTGACTCTGGAGCAAAAACCGACGATATTACAAGCAACTGCTGTATCTATCTCGTCAGGTACCTTTAGCTTAAGCTACGATCAATATCGTAATCTATACTGTACGTATAAACCATACGTACGCACCGGCTCTATTAATTAAAGGAAATTATATCCTGCAAACAAGGATTAAAATTATGTCAAACGATAACCTAATAGTTAAAGCTAACGAACTGGCCGCTATCCAACGTCACAATGCATTTGTGTTAGATTTCGCACAAGCTATGCAAGATGAAGGCACGCCAGTGGCGGTATTAAGTGCAGTAGTAGAATATTTATTGCAATATCCTGGTCGTGCGTGGTGGGGATGCAGTGTTGATGGTGGTGGCGTTATTTTGGCAATCTCTGCTAGTGACGATGACTACAACGACGATTGGGTATCAGTCATTGTAATCAATCACCGTGTGAATAGAATTACTGTTAATGAGGTGACAACCGTCGCTAATGCATCAGCTATATTGAATGCAATGAATAATGTTGAGTATGAAGTAGTAGTGCCAGATATAGAAATCACGACAGCCGCAGCTAAACAGGCAATAGCTGAATCCAAATCAGAAATCCTAGCGGTTATCGTAGCCGAAACTACAGCAGTAGTACCAACTGGCTCTATTAATTAAAGGAAACTATATCATGCAAACTTACCCTATGTCATTAGCTATGTTGATCGCAGAAGTTACCTCATATTGTCGACAAATAGATGGACCAGGCGATATAACTACTACTTTGGTGATTCCTGATACTGCTGAATCGGCACTGCATATTCACTACCATCACAGTGTTAATAACTGGCCTAATTTACGTTATTGGATCGTAGATGATCCGACGCTGACGATTGCTGAAGTAGCGATGCTGGATACTAAAGTCATCAATGACGGAATCACTATCGATAATCGTACATTAATTTATCATCTATCCAATTTAAGTGCGGAAGAGTTCGCATTGTTATTGAAGTATCAGAAGTATGTATTCAACACCTTACCTACTTCGATCATACCTGAACTACTAGGTAATGTAAGTGATTTAAACATGACTGAAATTGATGATCGTGGTTTTGGTAATCCGATGATACCGCCGGTAACAGAGTTCTCAGTAAATGCTAAATCATTGGTAGATCGGTATGGTGAAAAACTGATTGATTTACAAATCACTACACAAGCCATGGGCGACTGGCCAGGTGGATTGGCGCGCGTGATTATGGTGTGGCCAGATGCATCGCGTCCAGAAATCGTCATGCAGGTAGCCAATGATCACGGTTATATCGGTGTATTCGCCGAAGAAAATGTCTTGGTGTCTGGCGATTGGTTAAAGGCTAACATTTAACTGTATGGGGAGGGTATTTAACCTCCTCTACTAAAGGAGAATTCTCATGGAAATATATACCCACAAATTAGACACACCATTGCAATATGTTAAATCTGAAATGCAGGAGAGTATTAATGTACCCTTTAAATTCTGAATATGTCGACGATTTCGAAGATTCGTTGATTGCAAACTATATCACCGGCAGAACATTCTATTATAACAAACGTCGTCCAGGGATTGGTACACGTCCCCATTACTGGCACCGTAAACCAAAACGGTTAGTTTATCTAGCTGCCAGATCATTAGCTGACTATATGCGCCTGGCACGCAGTGCTGGCGGTGTGCCTATTACAGTCAACCGTACGGTATAAAGTAGTTGACATGTTAATATTTAAATAATATTAAAAAGGAGTTTTATCGTGAACAGCAGAAAAGGTGTTAATGCGCTGGTAAGGCAGCGTCGTAAACATATATCTATCTTGATTGATAAATTAAATAAGGTGGCGACACTACCACATATCGATCGCATCCCTAAACTACCAAGAGGTAATGGGGTGTATCGGACTATATATCTAGCTAGATACCGTAGCCGTGGACGCGTGCGTACTCAACCAGTCATGTGTCGTATTGATTTAACTCCAGAGTGGGAGCTACTAAAAGCAGCACATGCTGTTGCACTCAAGACCTATACGGAGCGTAATACATTAGATGCATGGCTTAACACCCAAGTAGATGAGTTATTACAGCGCCCATTGTTTAACAGTCTAACCTAAGCTCTAATTAAACTATAACCTTAAGGATACTCTAATATGCGTATTTTAATCATTCACCCTAAAGATACTCCTACTGACGTAATTACTAGCTGTTTCTTCAGTGTAGTAGGACGTACTTATAAACACCCCGATATTCTCACTGAAGACACCTTAAATGATGAGTTGGTCACGTACGATATCATCGCCTCCTGGGATGTGTTGTTGTCTATGCCAGCCGGACACGGTGCGTCATTATTCTCGTTTAACCATAATGTCGATATGTATCGTGATGACCATATTGTGCTGTTTTATATGGGTACCGATTACAGTATTATCACTGATGCTGATATCCAGGCAGTCACTAAACCTACCGGTGGGTTTGCACCATTACCGACTAATCTTACAGTCGGCGTGGTAGGTACACTAGCGTACATGGCCGAAGTGTATAAAATCGATACCGTGGAAAAAGTCTTTAATATCCAAGGTGGTGATCACGACGGTTTAATAATCGAAGCAATAGGAGTAGACCAGCCTACACAGCTATCGATTGAACAAGCATTATGGGGAGACATCGATGCAAACGCTGACACAGACGTTACAACTCCAGCTCCTGAAAACACTGTATGACGCGTATATTAAACTAGGACTATTTAAAGGTAATCCTTTAGATAACACTGTTTGTAATCATTTACAAGCAGCGTTCGAACTCGGGTCAGTAATACCATGGCCTGGTTTGGATAACTGTTTTAAGTGTAAGAACACTAACGTACGTCAAGCGTTCTTTAGTTACGTGTAGTTCGAACTCGGGTCAGTAATACCATGGCCTGGTTTGGATAACTGTTTTAAGTGTAAGAACACTAACGTACGTCAAGCGTTCTTTAG
>Ga0183099_1000606_pt1 | contig 24652 bp, 24 predicted proteins | sample Biomet1_FD_127788 | JGI IMG/M metagenome (GOLD analysis project Ga0183099, IMG submission 127788) | Microbial communities from bioreactor (seeded with anoxic lake sediment) at LBNL, California, USA - Biofuel metagenome 1 | ecosystem: Engineered > Bioreactor > Anaerobic > Unclassified ...
GTTGAAGACACTGAAAAAACTAAAATTTTAAAAGTTACTAATATATTCTGGTCATACGGAGATGAAGAATACCGTCTATCAGACATATCTCGCCATTCCACAGACGTAAACTTGCATATAGAAACAACTGATTTCCGTACTGGAGACTCTGTCGATATAACTATCGAGATTACTAATGATGACTCTGAAAAAGAAACAATTACTCTAAATGCATTTGTTGATGAACAAGGAAAAGCTGTCATTAAAAATGCAATTGCCAATAACGCAATAAACATTGTCTCTGAATTATAAAATCGGACCTCCAAAATGGCAAAAATCACAGCAACCTCTTATGGAATAAGTAGCTCTACACTTAAAATTAAACGCCCAAAATTTAATGAAATGTGGTCAAACTATCCTGTAGGAATGGAAGCGCCTGACGTTTATGCAACCATAGGTGGAAACGTGTATGAATTATATAAAGAAAATCCAACAGGATATGCAAACGCTTGCGCATTAAGACTCAGTAGAGCTTTTAATTATGGTGGATTTAAAATAGCCAAATCCGGTCCGGGATATAAAGTTAAAGGTGGCGACGGAAAAATATATTTTTTACGAGTTAAAGATGTAATCGCATTTGTGAAATCCAATTTTGGAAAGCCAGACTATTCTGTCAAACCCAATGCTGTAGATAAAACATCTGATTTTCTAGGAAAAAAAGGTATATTAATATTTGATGTCTCCGGATGGGGGGATGCATCTGGCCATGTAACACTATGGAATGGTGGAGAATGTGGTGACCATTGCTATTTCACTCATCCAACACAGCCAGACGTTCAGACAAAAGAAATTCTTTTTTGGGAATTAAAATGAAGTATTTTAATTTATTACTCATCGTAGTCTTTTTTTTAAAAGTAAATATTGCTTTCTCTAATGAACCATCCAGTAATTCAACTACACAGTCAGAGGCTAGATTAGCACTAAAAAAATGGGGTTTAAGCTATTGTCTAAAAAAATATTCGAAAAAAGATCCTGACCTGGCTTACTCATCTTCCATGGAATCCTATTTCCAAAATGGAGGCCACGCCAATGAGCTTGCTTATATTTCTATCAGAAAATATTTCGATATGAAATTTAAATCGGACCTTCGTATTGGAAAATTAAATTCGTCTCAAATTCTGACAAAATGCTTAGATGCTTATGAGAAAAAAGCGTATAGCACCGTGATCAGGAAACAGGATTCTTATATCTCACCGCAATAGCTCTAATATGTAGCAAGGTAGGAATATTAAGTTTCTATTCTGGATAAACGTGCGTTGAGTCGCTTCTTATATAAAATCCCCGATGTTGGTTTTTTTCAACTATCGGGGTCAACTCATCTACTTGCTGGATATTGAAGATGCCGCAGTCAAATCGCTATTGGCGCAAACGAGCCCGTTAAACCAGAATAATTTCGCAGCCTTTGGCGCGCAGGGCATCGAGCACTTTCGGGTCGGCATTTTTACCGGTGATGATGTAATCCATCTGTTCCGCTTTGCTGAACAGCACGCCACCACGCTGACCAATCTTACTGCTATCCACCAGTGCCACCAACTTGCCGACATTCGCCAGCATCTTTTGTTCGGCCATGGCCGTGAGCATGTCGATTTTATACAGGCCGTCTTCGGTTAAACCTTTGCCACTGGTGAACATCCAGTCGCCGGTATAGATGCCGGACAGCTCGTCCTGCGCACCGAGCATGATCGATTGATCGCGGTGATATTGACCACCAATCACCAGCACGCGCTCATGCTGATGTTCAATCAGATAGCTGGCCAGCGGAAAGTAGTTGGTGATAACTTGCACATCCATGCCGCAAAGGTGCTGACCCAGCAGGAACGCCGTCGAACCGCAGTTGATGACGATGCTTTGCCCGGGCTGACATAGCTTGGCAGCTGCGATGGCGATGCGGCTTTTTTCATCGAAATTCACGCTCTGTTCGCTGTCCATCGGCGACCACTGGCTTTTAGCCATGGTGGTTGCCTCAGCACCATTACGCACTTTGCGCAGTTTGCCAGATTCATTAAGCTTATTGATATCGCGTCGGGCGGTGGCCGGAGAGATATCAAAGGCTTGGATCAGCCCGGCGACGGTCATATACCGCTTCTGTTGCAGAAGCTCAATAATTGCATGATGTCGTTGTGATTCTGTCATTGCCTGCTCACTTAATGATTACTCATGACTACTTGGCTAACATTATACTCATGATGAGAATAAATTTCATCATGCATTGGCGCGATGCAGATCACGCCAATGACATGCCAGCCACCTGACTCATTTGTTCCAAGCGCGATTTAGCGACCCGCAAGTTGTCGATCCAATGCTCATCTTGCGCCCACATCTCCAGCACCATCGGGCCGTTGTAATTGATCTCCGCTAAGGTGCTAAAGATGGCAGGGAAATCGACCTGCCCTTCGCCGATCACCAAATCGCGGAACTGCCCTTTGCATTGGTCTGTCACTTTCAGCGTGTCTTTTAAGTGCACTTGCACAATATGTTCACTGCTCAGTTTCAGCTCGGTGCAGGTATCGTAATTCCACCCCGTAATATTGCCAACATCGGGGTAAGCCATGAAATAAGGCGATGGAATCGCTTTTTTCAGCACTTCAAATTTACTCAGTGAATTGAGGTAAGGCGTGTCCATGATCTCGACACCGAGCATGACACCAGCGCGTTCCGCCATTTTGGTCGCGGCTTTCATACCTTCGATAAAACGCTGATGCGTAGCCGGACTTTGCGGCTCGTAATAAACATCGTAACCAGCAAGCTGAATGCAGCGAATGCCCAGCTTGTAAGCCAGATTGATCGCTTTTTCCATAATGCGATGTGCTTGCTCGCGAATAGTCGGGTCTTCTGAACCAAACGGGAAACGGCGATGCGCGCTCAGGCACATCGATTGCAACGGCAAACCATAGTGCTCGCACAGATGACGCAGTTGATAAATTTCGTCGTCCGACCAATCGAGTCGTTGCAGGCGTTCATCCGATTCATCGACAGAAATTTCAATAAAATCAAAACCCAGCTCTTTCGCCATCTGGATTTTTTCTTCCCAATTCAGACTATTCGGCATCGCTTTTTCATAAAGACCTAAGCGGAAAGGTTTTTCAAAGTTATGCATTATGAACCTCGGAGATGGTCGCCAAAATATTGCTGCAAAATATCGAGAATGCCTTGGCCGTTATTGGTTTCTTGCGTGACTTGATTGGCGATGGCTTTGACGGCCTCTTCGGCATTGGCCATGGCAACGCCTAATCCGGCGGCCTCAATCATGGAGATATCGTTGTGGTTATCACCAATCGCAATGACTTCCGACAATGGGATGTCATGCGTTGCGAGAAAAGCCTGTAATCGAGCGCCTTTGGTGTTGCCCTTGCGAGAGAAATCGATGCGGTTATGCCACGATTGTTCGCCGGTGAAGTTGGCTTGGATCCAATCCAGTTTTGCGAAGGTGGTGATTTTTTCGATGTCACCTTCGGCAACAAACTTCCAGATGTATTCGCTGTTTTCGATCTCTTCTTCAAAAGAGTCGACACGCACAATCTCGGGTCGCACCGCCTCTGGGCACTGAGCGGCCCAATGTTCTAAAACCGACATGTATGCAATTGGCTTTTGCGCTGAGAGCGTCATCCGGTTGGTGACATACACCACCAGATTCAATTCGTGATGTTGCGCCAGTTGCAAAAAATGCAGTGCAGTTTCATGCGGGATCGCATTTTCCGCTAAAACAGAATTAGTTTGATAATCATAGATATAAGTACCATTACAACTGATGATGGGGGTATCTAGACCCAGTTCATAGTAGTAAGGTCGCGCAGCGGTGTGGTGACGCCCCGTCACGAGCAGCACCATGATTTTCGATCTTAATTGCTGAATCGCTTCCCGCACGGCGGGAATAATTTGATGATCGCTGGTTAGCGTCGTGCCATCCAAATCCAGCGCTAGAACACGATATGACAAGATGGCACTCCTTAACTGTTTGAACAAATTGGTTATTCGACAAAAAAGACGACACAGCGATACGCAGTCAACCTCTTTGGGTGCGAACCAGAAACAGGCCTCGCGTATCGCTGTGTGACGTCAATTACTCTCCTTACAGGAAAGACTTGTATGGCAATTCCGGCTCATCGATGAAGATGTCATCGAATCCACGCGGATGCTGGTAATGCAGTTTGGCTTGGTCAGTTGGGTAGGTGTATTTACCGCCAACCTGCCAGAAGAAGGGGCGGAACTGGTAGTTCAGACGCTCTTTCTTCATATTCCATAACACTTCGATTTCACGTGGGTCGCTTTGGAAGTTGGCCCAAATGTCGTGATGGAATGGGATCACCACGTCAGTTTTCAGGGATTCGCCCGCACGTAAGATGTCAGACGAGGTCATTTTGTCGGTTACGCCGCGTGGGTTTTCACCGTATGACAGCAGCGCCACGTCGATCTGGTTGTCGTTACCGTGTTTGGCGTAGTAGTTGGAGTAGTGTGAGTCACCAGAGTGGTAAAGGTTGCCACCGGAGGTTTTCACCAGATAGTTAACCGCACGTTGATCCATGCCATCCAGAATTTCTTTATCCAGGGAAGATACGCCCTGTGGCAGCGTCACTAATGCGGTGCGGTCGAAGGCATCCAACACTTTGATGGTGATATCGCCGACTGGAATTTCATCGCCGACTTTTGCCACGATGCAGCGTTCGGTTGGCACACCCCATTTAGTCCACAGATCAACACAGGCTTGTGGGCCGATGAATTTCACGTGTTTGCCGCAGTTTTGTAACACCGCAGCGGCAACATTGATGTCGATATGGTCTGCATGATCGTGCGTCGCCAGCACGGCATCGATGTCTTTGATACCAAATGGATCAAGCACAAACGGTGAGGTACGCAGGTTCGGTTGCAGGTTACGCACGCCACCCATACGCATCATTTGATGCTGTTTATTCATGTGCGGATTACCGTGTGTACGCTTACCAGTGCCACACCAGAAATCGATCGAGATATTGGTGTTACCCGCTGATTTCAACCAAATACCGGTACAACCGAGCCACCACATAGCAAAAGTATTCGGTGCTACTTTTTCCTGTGCGATCTCTTCATTTAACCAGGTACCCCACTCTGGGAAGGTACTTAAGATCCAGGCTTCGCGGGTGATTTCATCAATCTTGCTCATTGGGTAACTCCTGTTGATACAAAAATATTGGTATGAATGAGTCTGCATGTAGTCACAGAACAATCAGTCATGATGTTCTCTCTACGCACAAGCACTCACTCAATGATTACTTGTGAACGTGAAATGACTATATCAACGCTTTCGTGATTATCAATGATTATTTGTGTTTTTGTGTGATTCAGCTATCAGATTTCTTGGTTTAATTATTCAACACAAATTCAACCCAATGAAATGTAAAGCTTTGTTTTATTTTCAGACAAAGCAACAGATCGGTATGACTCTAGTGAGGCCGTGATTTAAATAATCATCATGCAGTGATCAATAAATAAAATGAACGAGAACTCGCTCACATAAAATCATAAAAAATCTTTTGATGATTCCTTGTGATTGATATGGTTATTGGGCGAACAGAAACAGGCGTGTGGTGATGAGGTTGAGTTGGTCATGATGTGCGACCAAAACCAAGAAGAGTTACCAATCCTATCAGCATGTGAATCCATCTACGGAGCATCATCATGGAAACCCTGTATAACATTTTTTACATTTTCTACAGTCAGGTAATGACCAAAGCGCCACTGCTACTCGGCATCGTGACCTGTATTGGCTATATACTGCTACGCCGCGACACCACCACTGTTTTAAAAGGCACCACCAAAACCATCGTTGGTTTTATGTTGGTTCAGGTTGGTTCCACCACACTGGTTGCCGGTTTTAAACCGGTGGTAGAAAAGATTGCTGAATATCATCATTTAGTCGGTTCCGTGATCGACCCTTACACCACCATGATGGCGACCATGGAAACCATGGGCGATAAATACTCCTGGGTTGGTTATTCGGTGCTGCTGGCACTGGCTGTCAATATCTTACTGGTCGTGTTCCGTCGTTATACCGGTATCCGCACCATCATGCTGACCGGTCACATCATGTTCCAGCAAGCAGGTCTGGTGGCGGTGTTCTATCTGGTGCTGGGTATGTCGATGTGGGAAACCATCATCTACTCTGCGATCCTGATGGCGCTGTATTGGGGTATCTCTTCTAACATCATGTTCAAGCCAACGCAGGCCGTAACGGGCGGTGCCGGCTTCTCGATTGGTCACCAACAACAGTTTGCCGCGTGGATCGCCACCAAAGTGGCGCCGAAACTGGGCGATAAAGAAGACAGCGTAGATAACCTGAAACTGCCGAAATGGCTGCACATTTTCCACGACAGTATTACTGCAACGGCGATTGTGATGACCGTGTTCTTCGGCATCATTCTGTTGTCGTTCGGGTTGGAAAACCTGCAAAAAATGGCCGGCCCGACCCACTGGACTATCTACATTCTGGAAACCGGTCTTAAATTTGCCGTAGCAATTCAGGTGATTGTGGCTGGCGTGCGTATGTTCGTGGCCGAGCTGTCAGAAGCCTTCAAGGGTATCTCGGAACGCGTCATTCCTAATGCGGTATTAGCCATCGACTGTGCGGCGATCTACGCTTACTCACCTAACGCCATGGTATTTGGCTTCATGTGGGGTGCGATTGGTCAGTTCCTAGCGGTGATTGCGCTGTTGCTGGCACAAGCGCCTATCATGATCATCCCAGGCTTCATTCCGATGTTCTTCTCTAACGCGACCATTGGTGTGTTTGCCAACCATTTCGGTGGCTGGAAAGCGGTCATGAAGGTCTGTTTTGTCATGGGTATCATCGAAGTGCTGGGTTCAGCATGGGCGATCCACCTGTTCTCAGCGCAAGGCACAGCGTTCAACGGCTGGATGGGCATGGCCGACTGGGCGCTGGTGTTCCCACCAATCATGCAGGGCTTGTCATTCTCTTCTTACTTCTTCTTTGTAGTGCTAGCACTGGCGGGCATTTATATGTTCTTCGCTTCACGTACCTTACGTGCTGAAGAAGATGCCGAAGCCGCAGCCGCCGCTCGTGTAGTGAACACACCAGCACCAGCAGCTGTTGTCACTCCGGTCGCTGATACTGCCGTTGCCGCTGCTAACAACCGGGCGATTCGTATTCTGGCGGTGTGTGGTAATGGTCAGGGTTCATCGATGATGATGAAAATGAAGATTGGTAAATATCTGGAACAAAAAGGCATTCCACACGTGATGGATTCCTGTGCCGTGTCTGATTACAAATCCAAGCTGCCATCAACCGACATCATCGTTTCTTCTAAACATCTGTCTGGTGAAATGGATCCCGGTGAAGGCAAGTTTGTACTCGGTGTGCAAAACATGCTGAACCCGAACTCTTTCGGTGACGAGTTGCTCGGTCTTATCAAAAACAACTTTGCGCATTAATTCTTAACGCTCATTCATTCTTAATACTGTGGCCAGCTGATGTTGCTGGCCCCTGAGGAGGCAAAATGAATTTCAAACAATCGCTGATCGAAAATAACTCTATTCAGTTACAAGCATCCGCCGCTGACTGGCGCGAAGCGATTACGCTGGGCACCAGCATGCTGATCAAATCCGGTGCGGTAAAACAGAGCTATCACGACGCGATCATCCGCAGTATTGAAGCTCATGGCCCTTACATTGTCATTGCCCCGAACTTCGCCATGCCACACGCGCGCCCAGAAGACGGCGTCAACCGCACCGCATTTGCGTTAGTCACACTGGCCACCCCGATCTATTTTGAAGGTGAAAGCGAACCGGTTGACGTGTTAGTGACACTGGCTGGCAGCTCTTCTGATGAGCACATGCAAGGCTTGATGGAAGTAACGCAAGTGCTGGATGACCCAGAAAGCGACACCGGGATCAATCTGGATAAATTACGTCAATGCTGTAGCAAAGATGACGTGTTCCGCGTGATCGATGCCGCGTTATGTGCCAATGCCGCCTGAAAGAGTGATAGCTAAATAAAAAGAAGGCAATAGGAGATTTCTGATGTTTCAAGAATTAAAACAAGCGGTTCTGGAAGCCAATCTATTACTCCCCGCCAACGGGTTAGTGACGCTGACGTGGGGTAATGTGTCGCAAGTGGATCGCAGCAAGAACGTCATGGCGATCAAACCTTCTGGTGTGAACTATGAAGACATGACCGCCGACGATATGGTGATCGTGAGTTTAGACGATGGCCGCGTCATCGAAGGGCGTTTGAACCCATCGAGCGACACCGCCACACATTTGGTGCTGTACCGTGCGTTCTCTGGCATCGGCGGCATCGTGCATACCCACTCTCGCCACGGCACCATTTGGGCGCAAGCGGGTATGGATATTCCGGCGTTAGGTACCACGCATGCCGACTATTTTTACGGTGACATTCCGTGCACCCGCTCGCTGACAGAAACCGAGATCAGCACCGAATATGAGGTCAACACCGGCAAGGTGATTGTCGAGCTGTTCCAGCAGCGCGATCTCGATCCGGCGGCGGTGCCAGGGGCGCTGATCACCGGTCATGCGCCATTCTGCTGGGGTAAAAATGGCGTCGATGCCGTGCATAACGCCATCGTGCTGGAAGAGGTGGCCGCCATGGCACTGTCTACCCGCTCGCTCAACAGCCAGATCCACATTCAACAGGCGCTGTCGGATAAACATTACTTCCGTAAACACGGGGCCAAAGCCTATTACGGACAGCGAACCTAAGCCGCTTGCGGCGAACACCGATCACTGATTAACCAACCTTGTTATTGAAATTACTACGGATATCCGTGGTTTGGTTGCCTACACCCGAAAAAGCCAAATTACACGCTATCCACTGACTAAAGGAATTAAACATCATGACTAAACCATTATTACAAATCGCATTAGATTCGACTGATCTGGCCAGCGCAGTGACTATTGCTAACAGCGTCGAGAGCTTCGTGGAAGTGATTGAAGTGGGCACTATTCTGGCATTTGCCGAAGGCATGTCAGCGGTGAGCACACTGCGTAAACGTCACCCGAACCACATTCTGGTGTGTGATATGAAAACCACCGATGGCGGTGCGATTCTGGCAAAAATGGCTTTCGAAGCCGGTTCAAACTGGATCACCGTTTCCGCCGCTGCTCACATCGCGACCATTGAAGCATGCAAAAAAGTGGCCGATCAATTTGGCGGGGAAATTCAAATTGAGCTATATGGCAATTGGACGCTGGCCGATGCGCAGAAATGGGTTGATTTGGGCATCAAACAAGCCATTTATCACCGCTCCCGCGATGCAGAATTGGCCGGTGTGAGCTGGACACCCGACGATTTGAGCCGCATGCGTGCGCTGTCAGAATTGGGCCTTGAGCTGTCAATTACCGGCGGCATCGTGCCGGAAGACATCCACTTGTTCCAAGGCATCAAAGCCAAAACCTTCATCGCTGGCCGCGCGTTAGCTTCTGCCACCGGCAAAGCCACTGCCGAAGCACTGAAAGCCGAAATCAATAAATACTGGTGATCGGAAACATCGGGCCACGGCAGAGAATGGCCCGATGTTTTTTTACTGAAAGGAATTGTGATGACGAATTTAATGGATCAACTCCGCGCTTTCACCACCGTGGTGGCGGACACGGGCGAACTTCCGGCTATCAAAGCCTTCAAACCTGAAGATGCCACCACTAACCCATCTTTGATTTTAAAAGCAGTCATGTTGCCAGAATATGCCGCACTGCTGGAGGGCATTGTAGCGCAAGCACGCACGCTCTCTTCCGAGCTGGCCGTGCAAGTTGAAGAAGCCGCCGATCGCCTCATCGTCGCGATTGGCTGTGAAGTGTTGAAACACGTACCGGGTCGTATCTCCACCGAAGTCGATGCCCGCCTGTCGTTTGATACTGCCGCTACCATCGAAAAAGCCCGCAAGTTGATTGGCTTGTATGAGTATCAGGGAATTCCACGTAGTCGTGTGCTGATTAAAATTGCTTCCACGTGGGAAGGGATTCGTGCCGCTGAACAACTCGAAAAAGAGGGTATTAACTGCAACCTGACCTTGTTGTTTAGTTTTGCGCAAGCCCGTGCCTGTGCGGAAGCCGGTGCCTATCTGATTTCGCCATTTGTCGGTCGTATTCTGGATTGGTACAAAGCAAAAACCGGCCAGACCTACACGTCAGAAACTGACCCGGGAGTGTTATCTGTTCGCGCGATTTATCAGTATTACAAGCAGCACGGTTATTCCACCGTAGTGATGGGTGCGAGCTTCCGCAACCTCGATGAAGTGTTAGCACTGTCGGGTTGTGACCGTCTGACCATTAGCCCGAATCTGTTGCAGGAGTTGGAAGAAACGTCCGGTGAGTTAGTGCGTCACTTGAGCGATGACGGTGTGCGTTTAGCGCGCCCTGCTGCGATGACCGAAGCCGAATTCCGCTGGCAGCACAATGACGATGCGATGGCGACTGAGAAGTTAGCCGAAGGTATTCGTAACTTCGCAATTGACCAAGTGAAGTTAGAGCAGTTGCTGGCGACGCGATTAGCTTAATTTCCTTTTATTAATTCAGTCGTTACGAATTCGGGGCGGACGATAAGGACATTGATGCTGACCCTCTGCGCCATGGATGGCGCAGCGGAGCCCCCATGGAGGGGTTTACGGCGTGTCAGGCAGCGATGTCCTTATTGGTCGCCCTACTTCCAGATTTCTCTGATTTTTACTGCCTTTTCTTTCATTCTTTTACGGAGCCCAGCTCATGAGTTTAGACCCCAAAACCCTTGCCAACGCTGTGCGTATGCTCAGTGTCGATGCAGTGCAACAAGCCAACTCCGGCCACCCGGGTGCCCCGATGGGCATGGCCGATATCGCCGAAACCTTGTGGCGTCACCATTTAAAACACAACCCGACCGACCCAGCTTGGATAAACCGCGACCGCTTTGTGCTCTCGAATGGTCATGGCTCGATGTTGCTGTATTCCCTGTTGCATCTCACTGGCTACGACCTGCCACTGTCAGAGTTAAAACAGTTCCGTCAACTGCACTCTAAAACACCGGGCCATCCAGAATACGGTTATGCCCCCGGAGTGGAAACCACCACCGGCCCATTGGGTCAGGGCATTGCCAATGCGGTGGGTATGGCTCTGGCTGAGAAAACCCTAGCCGCACAGTTTAATAAACCGAATCATGACATTGTTGACCACTACACCTACGCCTTTATGGGTGACGGCTGTCTGATGGAAGGTATTTCGCACGAAGTCTGTTCACTGGCGGGCACGTTAGAATTAGGCAAACTGATTGCATTCTGGGATGACAACGGCATCTCGATTGATGGGCATGTCGATGGCTGGTTTACTGACGATACCCCGGCCCGTTTCCGCGCTTACGGCTGGCAGGTGATTGATGCGGTGGATGGTCATGACCCGCGCGCGTTAGATGCGGCGATTCGGGAAGCCAAAGTCAACACTACCCAACCCACACTGATTTGCTGTAAAACCATCATCGGTTACGGCTCACCAAATAAATCCGGCAGTCATGACTGCCACGGCGCACCGTTGGGTAAAGACGAAGTCACTAAGGTTCGTGAATTCCTCAACTGGCCGCATGCGCCGTTTGAAATTCCACCAGACATCTATCAAGCCTGGGATGCAAAAACCCAAGGTCAACAAGTTCAAAATGAATGGAACAAACAGTTCGCCGCCTATCAGGAAGTCTTTCCACAAGAAGCCGCTGAACTGTTACGTCGAAGTGCTGGTACATTAACTGCCGATTGGGCGGACAAAGCCAATGCCTATATCGCAGATTTACAAGCGAATCCTGCGAACATTGCTTCCCGTCAGGCCAGTCAGAAGGCCCTCAACGAGTACGCGAAAATCTTACCTGAACTGCTCGGTGGCTCGGCGGATTTAGCGCCATCCAACCTGACCCGCCACACCAGTGCGTTAGACGTTTCCACTGAAACCCCACAGGGCAACTACATGCACTACGGCGTGCGTGAGTTCGGGATGTCGGCCATCATGAACGGTGTCACTTTGCACGGAGGTTTTATCCCTTACGGCGGCACCTTCCTGATGTTTATGGAATATGCCCGTAACGCGGTGCGCATGGCGGCGCTGATGAAGCAACGTTCAATCTTTGTCTATACCCACGATTCCATCGGCTTAGGCGAAGATGGCCCAACCCATCAGCCCGTCGAACAACTGGCCTCTCTCAGACTAACACCCAATATGGAAACCTGGCGCCCATGTGACCAAGTGGAATCGGCGGTGAGCTGGAAAGCAGCGATTGAACGTCAGAATGGCCCGAGTGCGCTGATATTCTCACGCCAAAACCTGACACAACAACCGCGTAACAGCCAACAAGTCAGTGACATCGAGAAAGGCGGTTACATTCTGAAAGATTGTGACGGCACGCCGGAACTTATCATCATGGCGACGGGCTCGGAAGTCAGCCTCGCGGTGAACGCAGCCAACACGCTGACCGCCGAAGGCAAGAAAGTACGCGTCGTTTCACTACCCTGCACCGAGCGTTTTGATAAACAATCAGCGGAATACAAAGAGCAGGTGTTACCGAAAGCTGTACGTGCCCGCTTGGCGATTGAAGCCAGCATTGCTGATTACTGGCAACGCTACACCGGACTCGATGGTGAAGTGATTGGCATGACCAGCTTTGGTGAATCCGCTCCGGCTGACCAGCTGTTTAAGCTGTTTGGATTTAGCGATGAGAACGTGTTAGCGAAAGCAAACCAACTCCTCGCGAAATAGCTCTGTCTGTTATCGTTTGCCACATGATGTGCCTCAATCATGTGGCTTTTTTCACGCCCAAATTCGAGCACGCCATTGCTATCGTCGTTAAGCGCTGTAGCAGCCCCGCATATTGATCAATCGCCGTATTGCCATAACCCAGCACCAGACCATTTTGTGGATCGCAGCCATTACAGGCAAACGCGGAAAGTGCACTGACCGCCATTCCATAGGCTTTAGCGGCTTGTGCAATATGATGATCGGAATATTCAGCTGGCAATCTCAGCGTCAAATGCAAGCCTGCCGCACCGCCCAAGATTTCATGAGGAATGAAAAAATTCTCCGCTAATGCGGCTTTTAACGCCATCTGCCGATCACGATAGAGTTTGCGCATTCGTGTCAGATGACGGCTGTATTGCCCGCTTTGCATCCACCAGCGCAGCGCCAATTGCGCATGCAGATGACCTCCCCGCACGATATTGGCAATATCGACATGCAACTGCGACATCACCCGCTCAGGCAAGACTAAAAAGCCCAGCCGCAAAGCTGGAAACAACGTCTTACTGAACGAACCGACATACAACACCGGCGCATCATCCACCAGCCCCTGCATCGCCACCACCGGCACCCCACTGTGGCGATATTCACTGTCATAATCGTCTTCGATGATCCAAGCCTGATGCTGTTTGGCTTGGTGGATCAACGCCAGCCGTCGCTGTACCGACAACACACTGCCGGTCGGATATTGGTGTGACGGTGTGGTGTAAATCAGCGCGGGCGGATGTGTCTCCCAGTCAGCTGCATTCACGACAATGCCCGATGCATCGACTGGCATGGGGTGAAGGTGCAACTCGCCACAACGCATCGCCGTGCGCGCACCCTGATAACCAGGGTTTTCGATCCAGCCAATCTCACCTGCGTTAGAAAACAGCTGCACACATAAATTCAGCGCCGCTTGCGCACCTTCCGTGATCACCACCTGCTCCGGCTTGCAGCGCATGCCTCGACTGATAGCCAGATGCTGTGCAATCTCTTGGCGTAACGACCATTCCCCCAACGGATCACCATAATTTAACGCCGTCGGTGCATGAGAAGAGACCGCATGCTCTAACGCCTTTTGCCACGCCTTAATGGGGAATTGCGCGAGTGCCGGAATGCCGACACGAAACAACTGCTCTTTAGAAGGCATACGCGTATCACCCTGCATCGACACAATACGACGCGAGTAACGAATATCAGCTGTTGCCATCGATGTTGATTGCTGTGACGAGACGCTTGCCACCACCGTGCCGCGTTTATCTGCAACCAGAAAACCTTCCGCCGTGAGCTGTTCATAAACCGACAGCACGGTATTACGGGAGATCGCTAACGTCTCCGCCAGCCCGCGCGAACCGGGCAAGCGACATCCCGCCGGAAACTGTTGCTGCAAAATCGCCGTCCGTAATCGCAGATAGAGTTGTCGTTGCAACGAATCGGCCTGCGGGTGTCGCTGCAATGGCGCATCTAATATCGAATGAATGTTCTCTGTTTGCGTCATAAACATCCTTTGTTTGACCACCGTAGAAACACAATGGCTCTCTGAAATCGCTCCCTGCTGGCTCTGTTGCTGCGTAAAGATTGCGTTAAGGTGCACCTATCTTGCTAAACGATATCGAGGGCCTTTTATGACATTCCAACAACTTTCACTGATTGAACAAGCCCAAGTCAAAACCATTCTCACAACCCATCCACTGGCGACGATCGTCGTGCCGTCATCGACGTCGTTACAGGCTTTTCACATTCCGCGGCATTTTATCGATGACGCCGCATGGTGCTTACAAACCATGTCGCGCTTATCCGATCAGATGGAAGCGGAGCGCACTGAAGCATGGGCGGTCACCGGCTTACAATCAGAAAATACGCCTCACGCCCATGCCATGGCGAATTGGATCGTAACCGCAGGAGTAAACCTATGAATAAACTCATCCACCAGCCAGTTGGCTATGCTTTACCCGATTGGCAACCCCGTACGTATCCTGTTGCGAAAACGTTGTCTGGTCAAACCTGCCGCTTAGAGCCATTCAACCCAGCGCTCCATGCTGAAGATTTGTGCCGCGCCTTTTTGCAATCCAACACAGAATCCATCTGGACTTACCTTCCGTTTGGCCCGTTTGCTGATGAAACCCTTTTTTCCGACATCTGAACGCACTTAGCCAAACCAAAGAGGTTATGCATTTTGCCGTCATCGACTTATACACCCAGCAAGCGATCGGCACACTGGCCTTGATGCGAATCGATGCAACCAATGGCGTTGCAGAAATTGGCTACGTCACGTTTTCCTCGCAATTACAGCGCACGACAGCAGCAACGGAAGCCCAGTTTCTTTTGCTGCAATATTTGTTCGATACGCTCAATTATCGCCGCTGCGAATGGAAATGTGACCATTTGAACCACCGATCTCGCCGCGCTGCAGAACGCCTTGGTTTTCAGTTAGAAGGTATCTTTCGTCAAGCCATGGTGTATAAACAACGTAATCGCGACACCGCGTGGTTTGCCATTATTGATCACGACTGGCCAGCCATTCGCACGGCCATCGCGCACTGGTTATCTGCAGACAACTTCACCAGCGATGGCCAGCAAAAACAATCGTTAAGCAGATTCAAAGCATCTGCCGGAATTGAATAAACCCCGAACGTTCTGCCACTCGTTGATATAACTCAATAGCTTGCTGGTTGGTCTCGTGCGTCAGCCAGTAAACCCGTGACGCACCTTGCGCGCTCGCTTGTGCATATACATGCTCAATCAGCGCACGCCCAACGCCCTGCCCACGCACAACATCCGTCACAAACAGATCTTGCAGATAAACATAATTGCCCACCGTCCATGTTGAACGATGCGCAATAAAATGCACTATCCCCACTGCGACACCATCCAACCACGCGAGCGCGGCCTGCATCGGCTCTTGCGGGTCGAGCAAACGCTGCCAAGTAATTTGTGTCGTCTCATCCGGAATGTTGGTCTGATAAAAACGTTGATAGCCCAACCATAACGGCAGCCATTGGGTGTCGTGTTCAGCAGTAATAGGCAAAATAGTCAGTGATGGTGGCATGATAAAGCCTCAAAAATGCGAGTGAGGCTTTACAGTAAAAGACGAATGATAACAGGCGAAGATCCACCCACGGGGAAAAACAGAGATCCAGCAGGTTTATACCCAGAGCCGGAGATACGGCTCTGGGTTGTCGTTACTCAGTACATTTCAACGGCAACACATACTGCCGGGTGACATCGATCAAGCCTACATGGGCGATGGTGCGGCGACCGATCAACAGCGGGTATTTCATCTCGCCGCGATCGCGCAGTGTGAACTGCTCTTCATAGATCTGATCGCCAATACAAATTTTCATCAACACCACCGGGCGGTCATCTTTACCTCCCGCCCCACGCAGCGTCACTTCACGCACGATTTCCCGCTCAAACGACTGGCTGGTGACTTTATCGTTATCATCCTGCGTTTCTACATCAAAACGCACCCAATCCTTACCGTCACGCTGAAAGGTGGTCAGCCCTTTCGCATCCAGAGACGACGTCAACGCACCGGTATCCATCTTGGCATTCATCACCAGATGACCCGGTAATATCATGGCTTTTTCTACCCACCCAAGCACTCGGGAGGGCGCAGGCGCTGAAGGGGTAAAATCACGTTCAGCGGCATTTACTACACTGCTCAGGATCATCGCTATCAACGCCCATTTTATTTTGTTGTACATTTGTACCTCAGATTGACTACGTGTTGCAGCCTGACGGCAGGCAACACCCACTTCCGTTATTCACCCACAAAAATATCATGCAGCTCATAACAACGCAGTCTCTTTGTACGGATCAGTGAATTCCGCCAGACAGTGAAAATATTTCGTGATCTCAAAAACAATAAAACCCACTTTGGCAGTTAAAAACACTATAAGTTTAGTTGTTTATCCGGCTATTCAACCTGCAACAAAAGGAATATGTGCAATAATTAAGCGCCTGTTTGAAAAAAAAGGCTTGTTATCGTGCACAGGAATATGCTAATTCTGTGTCACGCCCGCATGTTTTTGCGGAACAAACCGGATTTTTTGAATTTTATGAGCAAGATTCAGTCTCTGATTAGCATTATTGTGATCCTGGTCGTGGTGGTGATTATTCCACCGCTCGGGGCGCGATTAGCTACTCGCTAATCAGGACGGAAAGACTCACAAACCCCCGAGCACACCACTCGGGGGTTTTTTTTTAAGCCATTTTTGCAGTCAAAAAAAGGGACAAGGAAATGAACGGGGCCCAGTACTTAGTCAAAGCATTACACCAGCAGGGTGTTACCCAGGTTTTTGGTTATCCGGGTGGCGCGATCATGCCAGTGTACGACGCACTGTACGATGGGGGTATTCCTCACCTGTTATGTCGTCATGAACAAGGCGCGGCGATGGCCGCTATCGGTTACGCACGGTCTACCGGTAAAGTCGGCGTCTGTATCGCCACCTCCGGCCCGGGCGCCACCAACCTGATCACCGGTCTGGCCGATGCGCTGCTCGATTCGGTACCGGTCGTCGCGCTGACCGGTCAGGTCGCCTCCCCGCTGATCGGCACTGACGCATTTCAGGAAGTGGACGTGCTGGGCCTGTCACTGGCCTGCACCAAACACTCGTTCATGGTGCAATCGGTCGACGAGCTGGGTCAGGTGGTCGCCGATGCCTTCCGTATTGCCCGTTCTGGTCGCCCTGGCCCGGTTTTGGTTGATATCCCGAAAGACATTCAGCTGGCGAAAGCCGAACTCGACACCCTGATCGAGCTCGTGGCCGAACAATATGAAAATGACGAACAAGAGGCCATTGTTGCTGCACGTAAGCTGTTAAGCGAAGCGAAAAAACCGGTACTGTATGTCGGCGGTGGCGTGATTGCTGCTGACGCTGTCGCCGAATTGCGCGACTTTGCCGCCATCACCACCATGCCATCGGTAACCACGCTGAAAGGCATTGGTTCACTCGACCCAAACTGCCCGCAGTTCTTAGGCATGCTGGGCATGCACGGCACCAAGGCCGCGAACTTAGTGGTGCAAGAAGCTGATCTTTTAGTGGTTGCCGGTGCGCGTTTTGATGATCGGGTGACCGGCAAACTGGCCGCCTTCGCTCCGCATGCTAAAATTATTCATCTGGATGTCGATGCCGCCGAAATCGGTAAACTGCGTAGCGCACACGTAGCCTTGCACGGTGATATGCGCAGCGTGCTGCCACAACTGGCTATGACACTGAACATCGCCAGCTGGCGTGAACACTGTGCGGCAATGAAAAATGATTACCCATGGCGTTATGACCATCCGGGCGAACCGATCTATGCCCCTCTGTTGCTGAAACAACTGAGTGATGCCTTGCCAGAAAACAGCGTGGTGTGTTGTGACGTTGGCCAGCATCAGATGTGGGTCGCGCAGCATATGCAGTTCAACAGCCCGCGCAATCACATTTCCAGCTCCGGTTTAGGCACGATGGGCTTTGGCTTACCCGCCGCAGTTGGTGCTAAAATGGCGCGCCCGAACGATGAAGTAGTCTTGGTCAGCGGTGACGGTTCCTTTATGATGAATGTCCAGGAACTGGGCACTCTGCGCCGCGCCAAACTGCCGGTAAAAATGGTGTTATTGGATAACCAGCGTCTGGGTATGGTGCGTCAGTGGCAGGAGCTGTTTTTCGACGCCCGTTTCAGTGAAACCATCCTGTCAGACAACCCCGATTTTGTGCGTCTGGCTTCCGCCTTTGATATTGCAGGCGAAACCATCACCCGCAAAGAAGAAGTCCCGGCTGCGATTGCCAGAATGCTGCAAAGCGACGGCGCTTATCTGCTGCACGTTTCGATTTCAGCAGAAGAAAATGTGTGGCCTCTGGTTCCGCCAGGTGCCGCCAATCAGGATATGATGGAGAGCAAACCATGAAGCAACATCAGCTGAATTTGATCACCGGTTCCCGCCCTGAAGTGCTGGAGCGTGTGCTGCGCGTGGTGCGTCACCGTGGCTTTGCTCTGTGTCAGTTAAATATGGAAACCGTACCCGATAGCAGTTCCCTGCGTATTGCCGTGACCGTGGAGAGTGAACGCCCGATCCAGCTGTTGCAGAGCCAACTGAACAAACTGATCGATGTGTTTCACGTGGAAGCACTGGATCAATCTGAACAATCTGCCTTAAAGATCAGCGCATAAGGAAATATAAGCATGTCACAGACTACAAAATACATTTGGTTCAATGGTGAAATGGTGGAATGGGATCGCGCACAGGTTCACGTGATGACCCACGCACTGCATTACGGCTCTTCCGTGTTTGAAGGTATTCGTGCCTATGACACACCGGCTGGCACCGCCGTTTTCCGTCTGAAAGAGCACATCCAGCGTCTGTTTGATTCAGCTAAAATCTACTGGATGGATATGCCGTTCGACAAAGCGACCATTGAACAGGCTTGCTGTGACATCGTGACCAAAAACGACATGAAAAGCGCCTACCTGCGTCCACTGGCCTTCATCGGTAATGTGGGCCTCGGCGTGTTGCCAAAGAGCGACCAAGCGGAAGTGATGATCGGTGCGCTGCCTTGGGGTGCCTATTTGGGCGAAGAAGCGCTGTCACAAGGCGTTGACGTCATGGTTTCCTCATGGAGCCGCCTAGCGCCAAACACCATTCCAACGGGTGCCAAAGCCGGTGGTAACTACCTGTCATCACAGCTGATTGCGCGTGAAGCGCGCCGTAACGGCTATGTGGAAGGCATCGCGCTGGATGTGAACGGTTATATCTCGGAAGGTTCCGGTGAAAACCTGTTCATCGTGAAAAATGGCGTGCTCTACACCTCGCCAACCACCTCTGGCATTCTGCCGGGTATCACCCGTGACAGCATCATGACACTGGCGCGTGAACTGGGTTACACCATCCGCGAAGAGTCACTGCAACGTGAAGCGCTGTATCTGGCGGATGAAATCTTCATGTGTGGTACTGCCGCTGAAATTACGCCGGTGCGTTCTGTGGATCGTATGCAGATCGGTGAAGGCTGCCGTGGCCCAATCACTGAAGCGATCCAGAAAGCCTTCTTTGGTCTGTTCAATGGTGAGACCGAAGACAAATGGGGCTGGTTGACTCCGGTCAGCAAATAATTGCAGTAACAGAAGGCGCATAACTGGCGCCTTCTTGTTTTACAGAATAGTCGAATACCTTCGACCAGATACTTGAATAGATACTCGAATAAATAATCGCGAAGCTGCCCATCAGGCCGATGCAGACGCCCGGTGGCTTCCATTAAGGAGACAAAATGCCTAAGTTACGTTCCGCAACGACCACGCAAGGTCGTAATATGGCCGGTGCCCGTGCACTGTGGCGTGCCACCGGTATGAAAGACGGCGATTTCGATAAGCCAATTATCGCTGTAGTGAACTCATTCACCCAGTTCGTACCGGGCCACGTGCATCTGAAAGATCTGGGTCAATTGGTCGCGCGTGAAATCGAAGCGGCGGGCGGTGTGGCCAAAGAGTTCAACACCATTGCGGTGGATGACGGTATCGCCATGGGTCACGGTGGTATGCTCTATTCGCTGCCTTCTCGCGAGTTGATCGCTGACTCGGTGGAATACATGGTCAACGCCCACTGTGCGGATGCGATGGTCTGTATCTCCAACTGCGACAAAATCACCCCGGGTATGCTGATGGCCGCGATGCGCCTGAACATTCCGGTGATCTTCGTCTCTGGCGGCCCGATGGAAGCCGGTAAAACTAAGCTGTCTGACAAAATCATCAAGCTGGATCTGGTCGATGCCATGATCATGGCGGCTGACCCAACCGTTAGCGATGAAGATACCGCCGCGGTTGAGCGCAGTGCTTGCCCGACTTGCGGCTCGTGCTCCGGTATGTTTACCGCCAACTCCATGAACTGCCTGACCGAAGCGCTGGGCCTATCACAGCCTGGTAACGGTTCGCTGCTGGCAACCCACGCAGATCGTGAACAGTTGTTCAAAACTGCCGGTCATCGCATCGTTGAGCTGGCAAAACGTTATTACGAACAAGACGATGTCACTGCGCTGCCACGTGGCATTGCCACCAAAGATGCGTTTGAAAATGCCATTGCACTGGATATCGCCATGGGCGGTTCCACCAACACCGTATTGCACCTGCTGGCCATTGCACAAGAAGGCGATGTTGATTTCACTATGGCGGATATCGATCGCATGTCGCGCCGCGTGCCACAGCTGTGTAAAGTCGCGCCATCGACCCAGAAATATCATATGGAAGACGTCCACCGCGCCGGTGGGATCGTCGCCATTTTGGGTGAGCTGAGCCGTGCCGGTCTGCTACACACTGACGCGCGTAACGTGCTGGGCCTGTCACTGGCTGAGCTGATTGAGCAATATGACGTGGCGCTGAACCCATCTGACGAGGTGAAGAAATTCTACAGCGCCGGCCCGGGTGGCATTCCAACCACCAAAGCGTTTAGTCAGGATTGCCGCTGGCCGTCACTGGATGTGGATCGCAAAGAAGGTTGTATCCGCACCAAAGAAAACGCCTACAGCCAAGATGGCGGTCTCGCCGTGCTGGCCGGTAATCTGGCGATTGATGGCTGTATCGTAAAAACCGCCGGTGTGGATGAATCAATTCTGTCATTCGAAGGCCCGGCGGTGGTGTTCGAAAGCCAGGATGATGCCGTAGAAAGCATTCTGGGCGGTAAAGTGAAAGCTGGTGATGTGGTGATCGTGCGTTACGAAGGCCCGAAAGGCGGCCCGGGTATGCAGGAGATGCTCTATCCAACCTCTTATCTGAAATCGATGGGCTTAGGTAAAGCGTGTGCGCTGATCACCGACGGTCGTTTCTCTGGTGGTTCTTCAGGGCTGTCGATCGGTCACGTCTCACCAGAAGCAGCAGCTGGCGGTAACATTGGTCTGATTGAAAACGGCGATCTGATCAGCATCAACATCCCATCTCGCACCATTGATATCAAGATCAGTGATAGCGAACTGGCGACCCGTCGTGCCGCGATGGAAGCCAAAGGCAAAGCGGCATGGAAACCGGTTAACCGTGACCGTTTTGTCTCCTTTGCACTGCGTGCCTACGCAAATCTGGCGACCAGCGCTGACAAAGGTGCCGTGCGCGATCGCAGCAAACTGGGAGAATAAGCATGAGCGACACACAACCGCAGGCCAGCGATTATCTTCGCAAGATCCTGCTGTCGCCGGTCTACGAGGTGGCGAAAGTCACCCCGTTACAGACGCTGAAAAAGATCTCCGATCGTTTGGGCAACCATGTGGCGCTCAAGCGCGAAGATATGCAGCCAGTGCACTCGTTCAAACTGCGCGGTGCCTATAACAAGATTGCCGGTTTGAGTGAAGAGCAGCGCGCGAAAGGCATCATTGCCGCGTCGGCTGGGAATCACGCACAAGGTGTAGCGCTGTCGGGCGCGAAGCTGAAAATTCCCGCCATCATCGTGATGCCAACCACTACGCCGGACATCAAAATTGATGCCGTCCGTCGTATGGGCGGTAATGTGGTGTTGTTCGGTAACAGCTTTGATGAGGCGTATGCCGAAAGTCGTCGTTTGGCGGCAGAGCACGGTTATACCCTGATCCCACCGTATGATGATGTTGACGTTATCGCCGGGCAAGGCACCATTGGCCGTGAACTGCTGGAGCAAGACACCCGCCTGACGCATGTGTTTGTGCAAGTGGGTGGCGGTGGTCTGGCCGCTGGTGTGGCGGTCTATATCAAGCAACTGCTACCGAACATCAAAGTAATTGGTGTCGAAGCTGAAGGTTCAGCATCAATGAAAGCGGCGCTGGAAGCTGGTGAGCCGGTTAATCTGCCGCGCGTATCGCTGTTTGCCGATCGGTGTGGCGGTAAAACGTGCGGGTGATGAAACCTTCCGCGTCTGCCGTGAATATCTCGATGGCGTGATCACCGTGACCAACGATGAGATCTGTGCCGCACTGAAAGATATTTTCGATGACACCCGCGCGGTAGCGGAACCTTCCGGTGCACTGTCGCTGGCTGGCTTAAAGAAATACGTTGAGCAGACACAGATAAAAGGCGCGCGCATGGCCGCAATCCTGTCTGGTGCCAACGTGAACTTCCACAGTCTGCGTTATGTCTCTGAGCGTTGCGAGCTGGGTGAAAAACGTGAAGGCGTGCTGGCGGTCACCATCCCTGAGCGCAAAGGCGCGTTTCTGGAGTTTTGCCACATCCTCGGCAAGCGCATGGTCACCGAGTTCAACTACCGTTATTCGGAAGACAAAGAAGCGACGATTTTTGTTTCTGTACGTCTGAGTAATGGCAACGAAGAGCTGCTCCAGGTGGTCGCCGACTTACAAAAATCGGGTTATTCCGTGCTGAATATCACCGATAACAGTCTGGCAAAAAATCATGTGCGCTACATGGTCGGTGGTCGCCCGTGCAAAACCGTGCAGGAACGCTTGTTCAGCTTCGAGTTCCCGGAACAACCCGGCGCCTTGCTGCGTTTTCTGGAAACACTGGGTACGTTGTGGAATATCACTCTGTTCCACTATCGTCACCATGGTGCCGATTACGGTTATGTGTTGTGTGGTTTTGAGCTGGGTGATGATGATATGCCGGCGTTCAACCGCCACTTGCAGGAACTGGGCTATCCATCGCGCGATGTCAGCGACGATGAAACCTATAAACTGTTCCTCGCACCGCGTTAAGTCATTGCGTTTTCAAAAATCCCTCGCTTGCGAGGGATTTTTTTATCCGCGCATCAGCCAAACAGCCCCTAATAAGATAATTCCTCTTGCAATAAATTATCGCTTGCATGTCACCACTTGGTGACTTTAATCTTTGTCACTACTCGGTGACAAAATAGAAGGCGATATTATGAAACACTATTTCCCCATTCTGCTGCTCAGTCTGATCGGAGGGTTAACCGGTTGCAGTTGTGTTCATCCGAGCAGCCAGCCCGGTAAACATGCGCTTAACCCTCAACAGGAAAGCACGCTGATTTATCAGCAACCGGCGACGCGCCTGCACTGGTCAGCCGTGATCATTGAACCGGTGCGCTGGCACGTAACTTCCCCCTGCCATCGGCTAAGTGCTGAACGGCAGGCGCTGCTGCGTTTTCATCTGGAAAATGCGCTGGCCCATGAGCTGAAAGGTAATGACCCGCACGGACCAGTGCTGCGTGTACAGGCGGAGATCACTGAGGTAAAACCAGTATCACCGCTGCTGAATATCACCAGCAGTGTCCTGATTTTGCTGCCAGTACAAAGTGGTGGTTCAGCCATTCAAATCAGGGTGGCTGATGCCGAAGGCAAGACGTTGTATCTGGATGCCAGTCTGGCTGATAATGCCGGCCTGTCTGATTTCCACGGTCATTTTACTGCATGGGCGCACAGTAACACGGCGCTGGATCGGATCGCGGAACGTACTCGTACTTTACTGGAGAAAACAGATGGCCCTCACTGATAACAGTCGTGACCGAGCCCAGACCGAGCTGCGCCTGATCGCAGCCGTGGGCCAATTGCTGGCGGAACAGGGATTTCAGTCGATTGGCGTTAACGCCATTGCCCGAACCGCAGGCGTCGATAAGGTGCTGATCTACCGCTATTTCGACGGTCTACCCCGATTACTGGCATGTTATGGCAAAAGCAGTAACTTCTGGCCATCCGTCGATGAGGTGCTGGGTGATCGGATTACCTTGCTGCAATTGAGTGCCGGTCAGCGGATGCAATTCGTACTGGAGCGGCTGGTCAGCGGTTTGCTGGCACGTCCGCAGACACTAGCGATCATGGCATGGGAGTTATCGCAGCAAAATGCGCTGACCAGCACGCTTGCCGATATACGGGAACAATGGGGGATCGGACGTCATCCCCGATTACTGGCATGTTATGGCAAAAGCAGTAACTTCTGGCCATCCGTCGATGAGGTGCTGGGTGATCGGATTACCTTGCTGCAA